>ERZ808028.60-NODE-60-length-123633-cov-10.169777_pt1 | contig 123633 bp, 103 predicted proteins | sample MGYA00380184_ERZ808028 | MGnify/ENA primary metagenome ERZ808028 (study PRJEB31490, sample SAMN06133397) | mouse gut metagenome | isolation source: J8_1 | host: mice | place: China: Chengdu | collected 2015-05 ...
CGAGGTAGATAGGCCTAAGGTGTAAGTGCAGCAATGCATTGAGCTGATAGGTACTAATCGGTCGAGGGCTTAACCAAGAAGAAGGGAAAACAATCATTGTAGAAAGATCATCAGGTTCGGTTTTGAGGGTATGTCCTTCAAAAGAAAAGAGAATAAAGATAATCCTCGATAGCTCAATGGTAGAGCACGCGGCTGTTAACCGCGGGGTTGTAGGTTCGAGCCCTACTCGGGGAGTTAAGAGAATAGTTTAGCAAAACCTGTAGACAAAGCTGTTTACAGGTTTTTGTGTATTCTGCCGCTCCTGGAAAAAGTTGGAAACGAAATATATGCTGGGATAAGGCCACCGTAATGGTTATATGTCAGATTTCACTAATGGAGCATGTTGGGAATAGAGGTTCATGGAAATTGATGTTAAAATGGTGGCAACTTATAAATAATTCGGAATTGCGCTGCGATTTGGGATTCTAAATTGTGGTTATTTGCGCAAAGATTTAATGAATACTGCGAGAGTCAAATCCCTGTAGCTTGCTGCGAGGGTGTTGGCTTACATGATTAAAATGAAGTAAGGGTTGGGGGAGTAAAGAGGAATGATTGGAGAAATTGATCCATATAAAAATTTGGATATGAATATTTCAGAAGAAGAAAATCAGTCCACGGAGTGGAAATGGTCTTGGAACGATGATTTTTTAAAGTGGTTATGTGGCTATGCGAATACGGATGGCGGGATTCTTTATGTGGGGGTAAATGATGATGGATACCGATTCAGATTTCTGTATTTGAAGATCATATTGAATTGTTTAATGTGGGGATATGGCCTGAAAGCATTCCTGTGGATGATGCATTATATCAAAGACACGAATCCCTGCCATATAACCCGAAAGTTGCGGATGTGTTTTATCGGGCGGGAGAAATTGAATCATGGGGGAGAGGCTTTTTGAAGGTTCGTCTTGAATGTGAAAAAGTGAATGCCAAATTGCCGGAGTTAAATAAAACAGGAAGCGGTATAACAGTGAAAGCTTTTGCCTGTGAACAATATGCAAACATCCTTAATGCTAATAAGGAATCTGATAGAAATAGAACTGTGAAAGAAGTGTCTTTTCTTGTTGCTTCAGATGGTAAGTATATTACAGATAATACAGGAATACCATTAGTAGTAGAAACAGTCAGAGAAATATCAGAGGAAGAGAAAGCGGCAATGAATAAAAGACAGGCTGTATATAAACATATATTGGAGATATGCAGCGAGAAATTGAACGAAAGAGAGAAGAAACAGATGATTTCTATTATTGAATATTTTGGAAATCATGATGAGATTGATCGTGCGACAGCAGAAACAATTTGCGGAAAGGGTACAACTACTACGGTAGGATATTTAAATAGGCTGATCGAGGTTGGAGTTTTGCAAAAGCAGAAAGAATCAGTTGCAACTATTTATAGGATTGTTGGTTTATAAAACTGAAAGCAATCCTGAAAGCAAATGAAAAACTGAAAGGAATCTTGAAAGCAAATAAGAAATTGAAAGCAATTCGAATCGCTTGTCAAAGAGATTTTACGGTATGTAACCGTATCAATGGTAGAGCACGCGGCTGTTAACCGCGGGGGTGTAGGTTCGAGCCCTACTCGGGGAGTTTGAGAAAGCCCGTAAATATCAGTGTTTGCGGGTTTGTTTTTTATATATGTCAAGCCTTGAAAGAGGCATAATAGTATGATTGTACCCTGTTTTTCACGAAAGGAGACTGACATAATGATTGAATTGGTAAAGGCCAGCACGTCGGATGCTTTGGTGATAAATGGTATTTCCAAACGTTCATTCGACAGCGATGTAGAGGTAGGCGCACCTTCTAAAGGAGGTCCTCCCGGGTATATGTCTATACAGTTTCACACGAAGATGGCGAGATCAAATCATTTATACAAATTGATGGTTGATGGGCTTATTATAGGCGGGGCTATTCTTTTTATAGATGGAGAAAAGCTGAACATAGGGAGAATTTTTATCAGCCCAGAACACCACAGAAAAGGATATGGCATTTATATGATGCAGGAGATCGAAGGAATGTTTCCTGCCGTAAAAGAATTTTATCTTGACACTCCTGTTTGGAACATTCGCACAAATACTTTTTATCAAAAGCTGGGTTATACCGAGTATAAGAGAAATGATGAGTTTGTGTATTATACGAAGGTGTTGTCATAAAGGGCTTCGCTGTTATCATGGTGCGATGGCATCATTAGCTTTACACAGGCGGGAACCGGGAAAAAGCATTGTAGGTATTCCTGTCGTCAACAACGCTTTTTTTATTTCCCGCCTGCGGCTGTCTGGCTGTTATATACTTAATTTTACCTAAACAGGGGTTCAATCTCTCCCTTTATGAAATCTATCCTGTCTTTGACTCCTGGAACAAATAAAGAGGAAACAGCGCCCACAATTCTGGCTTCAGGATTAACATATATCGCATTTCCGCCGTCACCCAGAGCTGTATACGAATGTTCTGCCTCATCTATAAGCCACCACAGATACCCGTACTTTAAATGGCGTGCTTTCCAAATACTCTGTACCTGTGTACTCTCGGCAACCCATTTTCCGGAAATGATCTGTCTGCCGTTCCAATATCCCTCATTCAAATATAACTGCCCTAATTTTGCCATATCCATAGTTGTAAGGGATAATCCCCAACCAGCCGTATTCGTTCCGTTCGGGTCGGCAACCCAGCCGTTTGTGCCTTTTGCTTTATAAAAATCCAGCTGTTCTTCTTTGCTTTGAAAATATATACTTTTATCAACAGAAATTTCCAAAGGGGAAACGGCACAAGAGCCTTTGCCATCCCCGCCCAGCAGGAAAGCCATATCAAGACGGCGGAAATGTCCACCGAGCAGAATTACAACATGATCGACGGCATAATGAATAACGCCCCGTCTATGGAGGAACTGGAAGCAAGAGCGAAAGCCGGGGAACAGATTTCCCTTTTGGATGTGGCCGAGGCAGCTAAGGCGGAAGCCAAAAAGCCCAAGCAGACCCGAAAGACAACGCAGAAACAAAAGAAACCGTCCATCCGGGCGCAGCTTGCCGCCGCCAAGGAGGAACAGAAAAAGAAGCCCCCGGCGCGGGAAAAATCAAAAGAAATGGAGGTATGAGGAATGTATTTCACCGTGGAAGAAGAAAACCTGATCTGTCTGTACCACAACGCCGACCGCCGCAGGACGGCGGCAAATCTCCGGGCAGCTTTGCCGGACATGGACAAGGAAATGGCGGCGCTGGCCTGCCAGACCGCCGATAAGCTGGATGCCATGAGCGACGCCGACTTTGCGGCGCAGCGGTTCCACTTCACAGACGAATAAGCAAAACGCCGGGCGCGGGGGCTGTCAAAGCCTCTGCGTCCGGCGCTTCTTTTTTGTCCATTTTCCCGCATTTAGAACCCCGTTTTTTGGGGGAAAGGATAACTTTATCCACCTGCCTGCCGACCATGCGGAAAAACCCTTGATTTCCGTGGACTTTTACCGCCCTAAATGCGTAGACAGGAGGTATCTTTTCCGCTGGCGCTCTGCCTCTTTCTTCCGGCGCACCTGCACCGCGCAATCCGGGCAGTATTTGGCCCGGTTGGAGTTGCTGCAATCTCTTTTCCTGTTCATGTAACAGCCTCTTTATTTCTTCTCGTTTGTTGGTCAGGGCGACATACAATTTTTCTTCGTACAATTCTCCCGGTTCTATAATCTGCTTTATTTCCTCCAATGAGAAATTGTATGATTTCAAACGGATAATAAGCAGCATAGTTTCCAGCTGTTCAATGGCATAATACCGATATCCATTTTCCGGGTTGATTTCGCCTGGCAGAATAAGCCCTATTTCAGCATAGTATCTGAGCGTTTTGGTAGATACTTTGCATATTTTTGAAAACGCACCAATAGACAGCACGGATCATCACCTCCCTGTTTTTTTCTTAGAGTATACACGTTACCGTAAGGGTAAAGTCAAAGACATTTTTAAATTTTACTGTAAGGAGGCTGCTTTATCTTTTGGTATTCAATATGCTATAGTTTTCTACCATTTGACAAAATGTGGCAAATTTCTGGGCAATGCATACTATATTATTGAAAAAGGAATTTTTCAGTATATTTTTCAAAAAGGAAGTGTTTATATGGATCAAAACAATTCATGTGATTGCTGTCTGAATCAAGACCAGCCGTTGGATTGCCTTCGCGGTCCTATGGGACCCAAAGGCGACCAGGGACCTGCAGGTCCTCAGGGAATCAAAGGGGATAGCGGTTGTCCAGGTCCTAAGGGCGACAGAGGGGAACCGGGGCCGATTGGCCCACAGGGTATTCCAGGCGTTCCCGGCGCAAGGGGGCCCAGAGGAAATACGGGTCCGGTAGGACCTACCGGAAATACAGGACCGAGAGGCTGCGACGGACCGAGAGGTTACGCAGGCCCACAGGGAATTCAGGGTATTCAGGGGGTTCGTGGAGAAATGGGACCGAAAGGTGATCCCGGATGTGAAGGCCCTAAAGGAGACATGGGTCCTGCGGGTCCTGCCGGTCCGATGGGTCCTGCCGGCCCTGTCGGCCCTCAGGGAGATGCCGGCCCTCCGGGTCCCAGAGGAATCCCCGGTCCTGCCGGACCCACCGGCCCGGTAGGAGCCATGGGGCCGCAGGGCGTAACCGGTCCGCAGGGCATACAGGGTGAAGCTGGTCCGATTGGAGCGCAGGGACCTAAAGGGTGTCAGGGAGATGAAGGCCCAATCGGAGCAACCGGAGCGACGGGAGCCACAGGAGCAACCGGAGCCGATGGAGCAACTGGAGCCACAGGCCCAGCCGGAGCGACAGGTGCCACAGGCCCAACCGGAGCCGATGGAGCGACGGGAGCCACAGGAGCAACCGGAGCCGATGGAGCAACCGGAGCCACAGGCCCAACCGGAGCCGATGGAGCGACGGGTGCCACAGGGCCAGCCGGAGCCGACGGAACGACAGGTGCCACAGGAGCAACCGGAGCCGATGGAGCAACCGGAGCCACGGGAGCAACCGGAGCCACAGGACCTACAGGTCCAACCGGACCAGCAGCAGGAGAAAAATTGATCTTTTTTACACCACAGGGTCCTGTTTTGATGTCAACGAAGCAGGATGGTCTTCCAGACAAACCGGCTTTGGTCGGTTTTACTACGTGTGGGCAGGGACCCTCGCCGTTAGCTGATACGATGGACGTGGAAAATTTAATTCAATATGTCTGCACTCAATACTTTACAGTTCCTTCTGCAGTTGAGATCAATAGCCTGGTTGCGTTTTTCCTCACGCAACCATCGAACGTGCCGGTTTCTTCTGTTATCACAATAAAAGCCCAACTTTACGAGGCCGGGGAGATGACCAATATATATTCACCTATTGAAGAAACGCTGGTTACCCTGACGCCCTCCATTAATAATGCAACGCCCAGCGGGACTATGCTGAGAGGAGAGATCAGGACCAACAGACCGGTAGAGAAGAACACAAACCTGATGCTGGTATTTTCTGCAACGTCAAGCGGACCGGATCCGGTTGAAGCACTCCTTGGATATGCAAAGGCCAGCCTGTCTTACACCTGATATTTCAGTATATAAATCAACAAAAGCCATATAATGTATCCCGGAGGCTTCGATCAACGGAACCTTCGGGATACTTTTGTGCTATGACAGGCAGGAGGTAAGTTTAATTCAATTTGAATATAGTAGCTTTTTTGAATCAAATCTGGTATACTGATAAAGTATATCTAAATTCTTTGTGTAAGAGGATCACATGTATTTCTATTGATTCATTTTTACGTAAGTCTAAAGGTATGATTTCCGAATTTATTTGAGTTGGCATTGCAGTCGGGACTGTGACATGCGGGAGTGTGAATATGAATAATTTAGATTCCAATACGAATCAGCACGAACTACGTTTTCCCATGATGGAAAATGACGAATATCAGAAAGCGCAGAATCAGGAGATAAAGCTCGGAAAAGAAGAAGGGCTGGATGTCTCCCTGTATGCCAATCCGCAGTTCAACTGGCTGCAGATGGAACAGATCCGTATGGGACTTAAGGATAAAGTGGATGCTTCCATCTATGCGGATCCGTCCAACAATTACGAGACGATGCGGCAGATGAGGATTTCACTTTATGCGGGTATTGATCTTGTTCCTTACCTCAGGAGAGGATTTGCGGATGATGATCTGGAGGAGATCCGTCTGGCGATCATGAATCGTCTGCCTATTGACACATGGCTGCAGGATAATATGTGTGCGCCGCAGATTCATGAGATCAGGGTCGGGCTCTGTGAAGATATTGACGTGTCGCTTTATGCCGACATCCGGTATAACTGGATGCAGATGCAGGAGATTCGCCTTGGTCTGGAGAAAAAACTGGATGTCGCCATCTACGCCAAGCATCTGTTCAACCATGCACAGATGAGAGAGATCCGTCTGGGGCTTGAATCTGGCTTAGACGTGTCCGGTTATTGCAGTCTGGTCTACTCCGCTACAGATATGAAAGAGAAGCGCAAAGCTGTCATCAGCCGGAAGAGAGCGGGCGTTGCAGAACCGGAGAATAATGCGGACAAGTCCGGCGGACGGCACAGGCCATCTCCTCAGAATCCTTATGAGAAGAAAGAATTTTCCGTTTTCGTTGAGGAGAACGGTAATAAAGCGTATGCACATATTCCGTGGGTGCCGGGTAATGTGGTCACCAAGGATGATATCTATTATGATCTTGAAAAGCGCGGGATCGTGTTTGGGATCAAGAAGGAGGCCATTGACGATCTGATCGATCGCAGGCGGATGAACGAGAAAGTGCTGATCGCGGAAGGCATTCCGGCACATAAGGGAAAAGATGGCTGGTTTGAATGGTTCGTGCGCCTGGATCTTCCGCGTATTCCGGCACCGCTTCCGGACGGCGGCGTTGACTATGTAAATATAGAGGCTTTTGAGATGGTGGATGAAGGAGAGCGGATTGCGCTCTATCATCAGGCTGAGGAAGGTACTACCGGAACGAATGTCTACGGCGAATCGATTCATGCTGAAGGCGGTGTTGAGTTGAAGCCGCTGCGGGGTGTGGGATTTACGCTTGAGCCGGACGGTGTCACCTACAGGTCGAAGATGAACGGCAAGTTTGAATTCGTGGGCGGACGCATCAACATCTCCAACATGCTCATTGTGCGGGAGGATGTGACTGCGGTCACCGGTAAGCTGGAGGTGGACGGATCCGTATATGTGATCGGCAGTATTTATTCAGGCGGCTATATCAAGGCCACAGGAGATATCATCATCGAGCACAACGTGGAGACGGGACGGCTGATCGCCGGCGGCAATGTGATGATCAAGAAGGGCAGCTGCTCCAAGAACGACTGCTTTATAGATGCAGGCGGTGAAGTGTCAGGAAGTTTCTTCGAGGCTGCCAACATCAATGCCGGGGGCAATGTGAAAGCCAACTATATTATGAACAGCACGATCAACACGATGGGCAGAGTGATCGTTTCGGGCAGCAAGGGAGTTTTGCTGGGAGGCACCATCAGCGCGGTAAAAGGCGTGGATACTTTCAATCTCGGAAACAGGCTGCATATCAAGACGATTCTGGATATCGGACGGAACGGCGTTTATGCGAAGGAGCAGGAAGAATACGAGGAGAAGCGGGAACAGCTTCTGAACGATCTGCAGTCTCTGGAACAGGAACGCAGCAAGATGGTCGTGATGTCCGCTGCGGGCGTAGATGTGTCGGAAGAAATGCGGCGCAGGATCTATGGAGCGATCGACGTTAAGATGCAGGAACTGGCGGAGATGGACGGCGAGGCTTCCAAGCTGGTCAACCAGACGGAGCAGACCACGAAAGAGCCTGTCTGTGTCAGGGGAAGGGCTCATGAAGGCAGTCTGATTACTATTAACGGTATTAAGTATACATTGAAGGGAGAAGTGCGCAGAGTCGTTTTCAAACTTCGGAACAAGCAGGTAGTAATGGTAGCCTTATAATGTTGCTGTGTGTAAACAATTTGTTTAACAAAATGTAGAAAGTATGGTAAAAACATGAAACGGGATACAATAATAATTTTTGAAGACAATGCCATCGATCGTTCTATCCTGGTCGAGTTATTCCGGTCTGAGTATAAGATTCTGGAGGCAGAGAACGGCAAAGTAGGCATAGAACTTCTGAAAAACAATCTGGCTTCTGTGGCGATCGTCCTGCTTGACAATGTCATGCCTGTGATGGACGGCTTTGCAGTGTTGGAATACTTAAAAGAAAGGAATATCGTAAATAAGATACCTTTTATCATGATCACCGGGGACAGCTCGCCGCAGCTGGAGAAAAGGGGTTACGAGTACGGGATCGTGAGTTATGTGAAGAAGCCGTATCAGCCGGAGGTTGTAAGGCAGGTAGTACAGAATGCGATCGGCTGGTTCCAATACAAAATGCAGCTGGAGCTGATGGTCAAGAAGCAGAATATCAATATCCAGAAGCAGAACAGTGTTCTGCGGCAGCAGACCAAGAAGCTGAACCACGTGAATGAGATCCTGATCGATTCCCTGAGCAACATTGTGGAATTCAGGAATATGGAGTCCAGGCAGCATATCAAGAGGATCAGGGAGTATGCCCTGTGCCTTGGAAAGAGCATTATGAAACTGTATCCGGAATATGAGCTGACGCCAGAGAAACTGGTGCAGATCGGATGGGCTTCTTCCATGCATGATATCGGGAAGATCGCGATTCCGGACAGTATCATTTTAAAGCCGGCCAAGCTGACGCAGGATGAGTTTGAACTGATTAAATCCCATACCACCAAGGGAGCGGAGATCATCCAGCAGAGGGTACGCTTAAACGACAGGGCAATCTTCGAGTATGCTTATGACATTGCCAGACACCATCATGAGAAATATGACGGCAATGGTTATCCCGATGGGCTTAAAGGGGACGAGATCAGCATAGCGGCACAGATCGTGTCTCTTGTGGATGTGTACGATGCCCTTACGTCAAAGCGTGTTTATAAGAGGGCCTATGAGCCGGATAAGGCATTCCAGATGATTCTGAACGGGCACAGCGGTGTGTTCTCGCCCAAGCTGTTGAAGGCATTTACGGAAGTGAAGCCCAGGTTTGAGAGCCTGATGGAAATGTACCAGGATGAGATATAAGAACAGCAGACAGACAGCAGGACGGATTGTGACAGTGGGTTTGGTCATGATTCGTCCTGTTTTCAGGTAACTGTTGATGTGCCGGAGCCTGCCGGGCCTGCTGAGTGTACAGCAGCGCCCGGCAGGCCGTTGGCAGAGGCAGAACGAAGCGTAAGGTCTTACGCGGGAGGCAGTTCAAGGATCTGTGCGTGTGCAAAATACTCCGGCAGGTGGAAATCGGGTTCCGGAGCCGTAATGGGAGCGAAGCTGGCGAAATGAGTCAGTCCTTTGCTCTCTTTTATTTTGTAGAAATTGCACGTGAAGCGGCTTCCGGTTTCCGGGGCGAAGTCCGGGTAAAGAGCCTGTACCAGAGTCAGCGGCAGGGTGAGGCGGATGCTCCACCGGTCTGCCAGTACTTTGGCCTGGCAGAGAAGTCCGGCCCGCAGTTCTTCCGCAAAGGGGCTGCGGTTCCCGCGGCTTCTCCCGTGGCAGGCCAGCATGGCGCCGTTGGCATTCATCTCGAAATTCAGGTAGAGCGGCTCAGCCTCCTGTGGTGCGAAGCAGAAGAAGGCCTCCATGGCGGAATCCAGATAGACCGGATCGTTATCCTGCGTGCAGGTACGGCAGGGATCCGTCTCCTGGCATTCCATTTCCAGCAGAAAACCGGTTCCCGGCAGAAAGCCCAGCCGCCCGGTAGTCAGGGGACGATAGCTGCCGCCCCAGTTAAACTGATCCACGTGAAAGACGGGACAGCGGGCAAGTTCTTCTTCGGCGCTGAGTGTGTATGTATCATAGGTTGTAATGGTCATGAAAAATCCTCCTGAAATATTGTTGGCGGACAGCAGATACTGCCCTTTACGGTTGCTGTGATTGTAGCAAAATGACTAAAAAAATACAAGAACGAACAGGAAAACCGTCTTTTTTGATAAAAAAAAGTGCCTATCGTGCTATTGCCGGGCATCGAAAAGCTGTATATACTTATAGTAAACGAAATTTCCAGTGTCGTTTACTATAAAGCAGAGCAATGAAACTGTTAATGCAGGCAGGGTGCAGGAAGCGTAAAACCTGAACAAACATGAAGATCATGAAGAGGAGGAGCAAGTGGGTATGAAGAAACCGGTACTTATTATCATGGCGGCAGGAATGGGGAGTCGTTACGGCGGATTGAAACAGATCGATCCGGTAGATCAGGACGGACATATCATTATGGATTTTTCTATCTATGATGCGGTGAAGGCTGGATTTGAGAAAGTCATTTTTATCATCAAGAAAGAGAACGAGCAGGATTTCAGAGAGACCATCGGCGACAGGATGGCACAGCGGATCGAGGTGGAATATGTATTTCAGGATATCGCCGCTCTGCCGGAGGGCTTTGCGGTGCCGGAGGGAAGGGTGAAGCCCTGGGGAACGGCCCATGCGGTTTTGTCCTGTCTGTCTGTTGTGGACGGCCCGTTTGCCGTTATCAATGCGGATGATTATTATGGACAGCAGGCTTTCCAGATGATCTATGATTATCTGGCATCTCATGAGGATACGGACAAGTATCAGTATACCATGGTAGGCTATCTGCTGGAGAACACGCTGACGGAGAACGGCCATGTGGCGCGCGGCGTCTGCGAGACCAATGCCGACGGGAAGCTGACGGAGATCACGGAGCGGGTGCGCATCGAGAAGCGTGCGGACGGTCCGGCTTATACGGAGGACGACGGGGCAACCTGGACGCCGCTTGCCGGCGACACGGTAGTGTCCATGAATATGTGGGGCTTTACGAACAGCATGCTGCCCGAGATCCGGGATCGCTTCGCGGCTTTCCTGTCGGAAAACCTGTCGAAGAATCCGCTGAAATGCGAGTATTTCCTGCCTTTCGTGGTAGACGAGCTGATCCGGGAGGACAAGGCGGAGGTGACCGTCTTAAAGTCGAAAGACCGCTGGTACGGCGTCACCTACAGAGAGGATAAGCCGGTGGTGGTAGCAGCCATCCAGTCGCTGAAAGATCAGGGCCTGTATCCGCAGAAGCTGTGGGAATAGCAGCTGTCATACCTGTCATACCGGATGGTCTGACAGCGCCTTGATGGAGGAGGCATATTCGGAGGGGGTCATGCCGGTGATCCGCTTGAACTGCCGGGAGAAGTAGTGGATGGAGGAGAAGCCGAGCGTGTCTGCGATCTGGGTGAAATTATAATGGTTTTCACGGATCATCTGCTTGGCCAGATCCACCTTCATCCTGGAGAAATATTCAATAGCGCCGTAGCCGCTTCTGCTCCGGAACAGCTTCTGGAGCTGGGAGCGGCCTACGGAATTGCTCCGGCACAGCTGTTCGATGGTCAGGGACTCATAGACATGGGCCTCCATATATTCCAGTACCTGAGAGAAAAGTTCGCCGTCTGCCTTCTGTTTGATGGATTTGACGATGGGCGGATGGGCGGGCGGCGATGTCCGCACCATGTAGCGGCGGATCAGCTGGATCAGCAGCTGTTCCAGATAGAGACGGATCAGCTGTTCTCCGGCGAAACGGGGGCTTTCGGTCAGGAGCAGTTCTTCCTGATAGGGATCGTCCATCCGTCCGTCGAAGACATATTTCGCTTCCTGGATGATCTGCGCCAGCAGCAGCCGTTCCGGTTCGCTGATCTGCAGCACCTTTTCCTCGAAAAAGGACATCACGGGGGAGTCGCAGGAGAAGGACATGACCACCAGATTCGGTGCGATCAGTCCGTTGGAATTCACGTCATGAAATTCGTTGGGCCTGTGGAAGATGATATCCCCCTTCTTCAGAGCATGGAACTTCTCACCGGCCAGCACATTCACTTCACCCTTGTCAACGCACAGAAATTCCCAGAAATCATGGGATTCTCCCGGAAAAGAGAAATCACACATGTATTCAAAATAATGAATGGAATAGATCTCGTGAATGGACAGAACGTCCTGCAGATAGACACTTTTGTAACTCATACTTCCCCTCCCCTTCGCAAAACAGACCGATTGTGCAAATTTATCGTCCTATTTGAAAACATTATAATACAAAAGTGCAAAAAAGGCAAAGAAGAAATAGGCGTATTCGGAGGCGTATTTGGTCAAAACATTAAAATAGGGAAAGAGAGCGCAGGAAAATTGTTCATAATTCCGAGCCGTATTTTTTGAAAAATGTGTAAAAATAACCTGTCCGGCAGAGAAAACGGAGAAAAATTGTATAAAATATACAAAAACAGGGCTTATAGTGCAAAAAGGTGGTTAGATAAGACAAAGACTTTCGGGGAAATGGTCATTATAATGAAAACTACAAACAGCGCAGGTCTGCGGGACAAGAATTCCCGCATCCCTGTAAATTTTGAACAAACAGGAGGTAAAAGTATGAAAAAGAAATTGTTAAGTTCTCTTCTGTGCGTAGCCATGATGGCAGCGACACTGACAGGCTGCGGCGGTTCCGGCGATTCCACACCGGCATCGGACGGTACGGCAGCTCCCGCAGAGGAAGCACCGGCTGAGGAAGCTCCCGCTGAAGAAGAGGCACCGGCTGAGGAAGCTGCAGCAGAAGAGGCACCGGCGGCATCCGACGGCACACTGGTTTACTGGTCCATGTGGGACGCAGCTGAACCGCAGGCACAGGCGATCAAGCAGTCGATCGAAGCGTTCACCGCTGAGACTGGTATCGCTGTAGACGTACAGTTTAAGGGACGTACCGGTATCCGTGAAGGTTTACAGCCGGCACTGGATGCAGGAACCAATATTGATCTGTTCGATGAAGATATCGACCGTGTGAACTCGACATGGGGCAGCTACCTTCTGGATCTGGAAGAGCTGGCGAAGGCGAATGATTACGAGTCCACTGCAAACGCAGGTTTGATGGCAGCATGTCGTGAAGTTGGCGGCGGCACATTGAAGTCCATTCCTTACCAGCCCAACGTATTTGCTTACTTCTATAACGTTGCAATCTTTGAAGAAGCAGGCGTTACCGCAGTTCCTACAACATGGGATGAGTTCCTGGATACCTGCCAGAAGATCAAAGATGCAGGTTATACACCGATCACCAATGACAACGCTTACATCAGCAGCATGTTTGGATATCACATGAGCCGTCTGATCGGTGAGCCGGCTACAGAAGAAGTGGTTAAGAACGGTGACTGGGACAACGAAGCAGTGTTGAAGACAGCACAGGCTTATGAAGAGCTGGCAAGCAAGGGTTATTTCTCCGAGACCATCGAGAGTAACCAGTGGCCGGCAGGACAGAACACAGAGCTGGCTATGGGTACGGCAGCAATGTACCTGAACGGTTCCTGGCTTCCGAACGAAGTTAAGGATATCGCCGGCGAAGACTTCCAGTGGGGATGCTTCAGCTATCCTGCGGTAGAAGGCGGAGTAGACGGAACAGAGGCTTCCAACTACGGTGCACAGGTATTCGCGATCAATGCGAAGTCCACCATGCCTGAGGAGGCATTCCAGCTGATCACTTACCTGACAAAGGGTGAGGCAGACGCACTCCTGTCCGAGATGTCCGTTGGTATCCCGGCAGATTCCGCAAACGCAGAGTGGCCGGCACTTCTGAGCAATGTTAAGCCGGTTATGGACAGCCTGTCAACACGTTATCCTTGGGGCGCAGGCGCAGAAGCCAATGCAGATATGACTCCGATCATCATCGAGAACTTCACCAAACTTTGCGGCGGTTCTCTGGATGCACAGGGATTTGTAGACGCTCTTAAGGCAGCAGGTAACTAAACAGATTATAGGCTGTTTTGACAGTAATGATTAAGACCTATCATAAATAGATAGAAAGTTGCACGGATAGGCATGAGATGAGTATGGCGGCATCGTGTTTTGACGGTGCCGCCTTATTACATACCAAATGTTCCAATAACAGCAGTTGATTCAATGTTTCGACTTGTTCGTTTTTTCAATGAGAGGGGGTTACTGGATTGAAAAAGAATAAGACCATGATCGTAGTGTTTCTTACACCTGCGGTCCTCATGTTCTGCATCATCTTCCTGTATCCGATCGTTAGAACCATTCTCATGAGTTTCTTTAAGATCGAGGGTGTGACGGATGCGGTATCGAAGTGGGAGTTTTCAGGACTGGCCAACTATACCAAACTTTTCAGTACGGAACTTTTCCGGATATCCATGTGGAATATCTTCCGTATCTGGCTTTTCGGCGGGATAATCGTGATGGGACTGGCGATTCTTTTTGCGGCGATCCTGACCAGCGGCATCCGCTTTAAGAATGTATTCCGGGCCATCATCTACATGCCCAACGTAGTGAGTGCGGTAGCGCTGGCTACCATGTGGCTGCAGTATGTATTCAGCCCCAAGTTCGGTCTTTTCAAGACCATCGGCGAACTGCTTCACTGGGAATGGCTCGCCAAGTTCCAGTGGCTGGATCCGTCCCATCTGTTTACGGCGCTCCTCGTAGCGTACTGCTTCGGTATGGTAGGATATCATATGCTGATCTTTGCCAGCGGTATTGAGCGGATCGGCACTGAGTACTATGAAGCGGCTACACTGGACGGCGCCAGCAGGATACAGCAGTTCCGCTATATCACGCTTCCGTTGCTCAAGGGCGTTACCAAGACGAATATTACCATGTGGAGTATCAGTTCCGCCGGATTCTTCCTCTGGTCACAGCTGTTCTCCATGGTGGTTTCCAATACACAGACCATTACGCCGGTGGTATATATGTATCAGAACATCTTCGGTGCCGGCAACAGTATGACAGAGAGAAACGCAGGAATCGGTGCGGCAGTGGGCGTGCTTCTGAGTGTCTGCGTGGTGTTGATCTTTATTGTCTGCGATAAGATCTTCAAAGACGACGATATTGAATTTTAAAGGAGGGAGTAAGAATGGCAAAAGAAAAGGAAGTGCGCGACCGTGTGAACTGGCACAGAGAATTTCGTCTGGCTCCCGGTTATATCATATTGTCTTTGTGGGTGCTGTTTACCTTCGTCCTGTTAGGGTGGGTAGTAGGCGCCAGCTTTTCCACATCCAAGGAGATTTTCTCCGGTGGAGTATTCAAGTTTGAGAGCGGCATTCATCTGGAGAATTACGCGAAGGCGTGGAACACATCCAATGTCTCCGTATTCTTCATGAATTCACTCGTATATGCGACCATATCCTGTGCACTGCTGATCGTGATCTGTGCACCGGCGGCTTATGTATTGTCCCGATTTACTTTCCTGGGGAACAAGCTGATCCAGAACGGTTTCGTGGCGGCTATGGGCGTTCCGGCAACCATGATCGTGCTGCCGCTGTTCGGACTGGTGGCAGGCTGGAACATTCTGAATGTGTCGCTGGCCAACCGGGCGGTATTGATCTTCCTGTATGTGGGGATCAATGTGCCGTATACGACAATTTTCCTGCTGACCTTTTTCAGCAATCTTTCCAAGGCGTTTGAGGAAGCGGCCGCGATCGACGGCTGTCCTCCCATGAAGACTTTCTGGAAGATCATGTTGCCGATGGCACAGCCGGGTATCATCACCGTGACGATTTTTAACTTTATCAATGTATGGAACGAATATTTTATGTCCCTGATATTTGCAAACTCTGACAAGGTAAAATCTGTAGCCATCGGGTTGTACGGAATGATCAATTCCATGAGATACACAGGCGATTATGCTGGTATGTTCGCGGCGGTGGTCATCGTATTCCTGCCTACTTTCATTCTGTATGTGTTCCTGTCGGAGAAGATCATTGCCGGTGTAACGGGCGGTGGTGTGAAAGGCTAGGAGGTGCCTGAATGAGCAGAGAAAAGTCAGATTTATTACGGATTTCAGATCAGTTTGCGATAGACGGGAAGGCGGAGAACGTCGAATCCCATGGAAATGGACATATCAACGATACCTATCTTCTGACATGCCGTCTGGAAACGGAGGCCACCCGCAGATATATTCTGCAGCGGATGAACCATGAGGTGTTCAAGAACCCGAAGGGGCTGATGGAGAATGTCACGGGTGTGACGGCATTCCTGCGAAAGAAGATCGTGGAAAACGGCGGCGATCCGGCGAGGGAGACCATGAATGTGATCCCGCTCAGGGATGGCGGTTCTTACTGGCAGGAAGAGGACGGTACATTCTGGCGGATGTATGAGTTTGTGGAAGGTGCGGACAGCTTCGATATCGTGGAGAGGCCGGAGGACTTTTATGAGAGCGCTGTGGCGTTTGGACATTTTCAGAAGCTGCTTGAAGAGTATCCGGCGGAGAGTCTGCATGAGACGATTCCCAACTTCCACAATACGGTTGATCGTCTGAAGAATTTCAAGAAGGCGCTGGAAGCGGATGTTATGAAGCGTGCCGGCGAAGTGGCGGAAGAGATCAAATTCGTGCAGGATCGTGAGTCGGACTGTCATGTGCTCTGTGACCTGCTGGCGTCGGGGGATATCCCGCTGCGGGTTACGCACAACGATACCAAGCTCAACAATATCATGCTGGATCATGAGACGCGGAAGGGGATCTGTGTGATCGATCTGGATACGGTGATGCCCGGTTCCGCACTGTATGACTACGGTGATTCCATCCGCTTCGGCGCCAACACAGGGGCGGAGGATGAGAAGGATCTGTCGAAGATTTCCTGTGACCTGGAGCTTTTTGCATTATACACGAAAGGATTTATCGAAGGATGCGGCGGATCGCTGACGGAGAAAGAGATCCGGCTGCTGCCTATGGGAGCGAAGCTGATGACGCTGGAATGCGGCATGAGATTCCTTACGGATTATCTGGAAGGGGATCATTACTTTAAGATCCATCGTCCGGAGCATAATCTGGACCGCTGCAGAACCCAGTTCGCCATGGTCAAGGACATGGAGGATAAGTGGGATAAGATGCAGGAGATCGTGGAGCAGTATTTATAAGAGGGAATGTTTGGGGAGACCGCCGCGGTGTGAAGCCGGGCGGTCTCTTTTGTTGGAGTTGGATAAGCCTGTTGTCAGAATAGAGCATATGCTTCGAATCCGGCCGGCTTTACATTTTGAAGCGGATGGGTATAATAAAGGTGTGGAAACGGAAGTGCGCAGCATTACAGGCGGCGGACACCAGGTAAAGCGGCGGTAAAGTATCGGAACTGATGCGCCGTAAGATCAGGTAAAGGAAACAGAGCGAAGTATGAAGAAAGCAGCCAGAGCGACCGGACTCAAAGAAAAGAAACAGCACGGCGACCAGATGTTTCCGGTGGCGATCTATGATGTGTTTATGGATGCGGGGAAGGTACCGGTCTATCTTCATTGGCACGAGGAGCTGGAGATCCTGTTTTTCACGGAAGGGAGTACGACCTTCCTGATTGAGGGAACGGAGCTTTCACTGACGGCGGGAGATATGCTGTTGGTTAAACCCGGGGCGCTTCATGGCGGACACGACAAGCTGACAGCACCGGCAGCGTATCGGGCGATACTGGTCCGGTATGAATTTCTGGCCGGTATAGGGCAGGATCGGATCGGCAGAAAGTATCTGGAGCCTTTGTTTGCGGCGAAAAGCGGAAACTATATACATATGCCCGGGTGGTACAGGATGCATGGACAGGCGGCGGAGGCAGTGAAGGCTGTCTTTTCTTTGTTTGAGGAACAGGGAAAGGGCTATGAGTTGTTGGTCAAAGCAAGGCTTTTTGAACTGTTCTATAGTTTCTATCTGCTGGCGGACGAGAATGAGAGCGGCAAGGGGAAAGATACTTTTAATATGAGGAGCAACGGAAAGATCCGGGAGATTTATGATTTTGTACAGGAGAATTATCAGGAAAAGATCACGGTGGGGCAGATGGCCAGGCAGGTGCATTTCAGTGAAGGATATTTTTGCCGTTTTTTCAAGGATAATTTTCATATGTCCTTTATGGAGTATGTCAACGGGGTTCGGCTGCAGCGGGCGGAATATCTGGTAACGGAGACGGATAAGAGCATGGAGGAGATTGCCGGAGAGACGGGGTTTTCCAGCTCCAATTATTTCGCAGCGGCCTTCCGGCGGGCCTATGGAATTTCTCCTTTGAAATATCGGTCGGAAATGATAAAATAGGACATGAAAGATTTTGTCGGTATTTGTCAGGGGTGGAAGTTTGAAGGGAATCAGGTATTTAAGGGAGTATTTTGCGACGCATTTCGCGGCGGTCTTCGCGTTCTATATTTCGGTGGCGGTGTTTGCCATTGCGTTTATTTTTATGACGTATCTGAAAAGTGAATACGAGCATTATCTGCGGGAGAAGAGTTATGAGACGGAAAATGCTGTTATGGAAGCCATGCAGCGGAATCTGAATGAATCTCTTCGGGAACTGATCACGACCGGCAGTGAGATGGTGACGGACAAAAGGCTTTTGGAATTGACTGCGGAGGCGGATAGAGCTTATGGGGAGGAGATTGGGACCGGACAGAGCTATCTGAATCTGTACAATGCGCTGGTTGCCTATGATCATCTGCGGTTTGTTTCGGCGATCGCAGTCGTGGGGAAGGAAGGGCTGATCTGCCAGTATGACCGCTACAAACAGCTTATGTCCACGCTGTGGGATGATGAAAATCAGGCTTATGTGGAAAATATGGCGGCAGAAGTTTTTCAGAATATTGCAGACGGAAATCTACCCAGATATATGGCGTACCTTGACCCGCACGCCTATCCGGATTCGAAGAGAAAGGTATTTCATGTGGCATACCCGTTTACGGGCGGTGTGACCGGGATCCGGAACACGGAGTATGTGGTGGTCATCACATACAGCATGGAGGTTTTTGACACGTTCCTGAATACGGTGGAGGTACCGAAGGTAAAATATATTCACGGATACATAACGGATGATCAGAATGAAGTCCTGTATTATAACGACAGGAAGCATGAAAGCGAGGCGGATTTTCTTAAGGAGGATGGGGAGGCGACGCTGATCGCCAAACCGCTGGAGTACTTTGGCTGGACGGCCAATGCGCTGATGGACGAGCGGGAGATGCAGGAGCATGTGGATGATATCTATCAAAAAGGTATTGTGATCTATGTATCGGTGCTTATGGTGTATGTTGTTATCATTATTATGGTGGTGGGGCGGCTGTTAAATCCGATCCATGCTATTTCGGAATCTTTGAAGGCGGCTGAGCGGGGAGACTATAACTGCAAGATTCAGATAGAGGGGAAGAATGAGATCTGGCAGCTGGCGGAGGAGTATAACCGCATGGCGGACGCTATCGAAGAGAAAAACGGTGAGATCCGGCGAAAGAATGAGGAAAGGCTGCAGTCGCTTAGACAGCAGCACCGGGCGGAAATGGAGGCGCTGGAATCTCAGATCAATGCGCATTTTATCTGCAACACGCTGGGGTGCATCAACTATGAGGCTATCGAGGCGGGCAATCATCAGGTTTCTGTTCTGATCAAGAAACTTTCCAATATTCTGCGGTACACTTTTGATCAACACAGTCAGACTGTCTTTATGTTTCAGGAGATCGCCTGGGTGGATCAATATCTGTATCTGCAGAAGAACCGGTACGAGACATTGTTTGACTATGAGATCAGTTTTCCGGACGCCTATCACTACTGGCCCTGCTGCAAGCTGATCTTTCAGCCTTTCGTCGAGAACTCGATCCTGCATGGGTTTAAGGAGCGTAAATCCCAATCGGGAGATGGTTTCATACGGATCAGGGGAGAGGGATTCGGGGACTGGCTGCAGATCGTGATCGAAGATAACGGCGGCGGTATGGAGGCCGCACAGGCGGCGGTCATTGAAGAGATCCTTGACGGAAAGAAGAATATGTCTCTCGAAAGTCAGAAGAGCACCGGTATTGGGATCCGTAATGTGGTCGCAAGAATGTATATGTTTTACGGGGAAGAGCTGGATATACAAATGAGTACCGCAGTCGGAAAGGGAACGGTATTTACATTCAGAATTCCTCTGCCAGGGCAGGAAAGGGGAGAAGCTGTATGAGAATCATTATTGTGGAAGACGAAAAGAGATCTTCCAGGGGTCTTAAGAATCTGCTGCTGTCTATTTCCGGGGAGTGTGAAGTTGTGGCGGAGGTTTCGGACGGGCAGAAGGCCTTCGAACTGATCCTCTGCCTGCAGCCGGATGTGGTCTTTACGGATATCAAGATGCCGATCATGGATGGGATTTCCATGATCAAGGCGGTGCAGGCGCGGGGTGGTGTGAAGACCAGATTTGTGATCATCAGCGCCTATGAAGAATTTGAGCTGGCCAGACAGGCCATATCGCTGGGCGTTGTGGAATATCTGGTGAAGCCGCTGACGCTGGAGGATGTGGAGGCGGTGTGGAAGCGTCTGCAGGAAGGGGAAGCGGCCGCATTTTGCGGGGAAAAGGGTCAGACGGACTTAAAAAGCCAGTATCCGGATGCCCATCCGTTGATTTTAAAGGCATTGGATATTATTCAGTGCAGCTATGCCACGAAGCTTTCCCAGAAGGATCTGGCGGAAAACCTGGGAATCAGCGCAGAATATTTCTCTTTCCTGTTCAGTCGGGATATCGGGGAGAACTATGCCAAATTCCTGCGCCGGTACCGGATCGAGAAAGCCAAGATTCTGATCTCCACGGACGCGGTGCCAAAAGATCAGATCCCCTACAGTGTAGGATTTTCCGATCCGAAATATTTCTACAGATGTTTCAAAGAAGAGACGGGTGTCAATATGACGGAATATAGAAAGACGAAGCGCTGATGACTTCGTCTTTTTGCATATTCAAAAATATAAAAGGCGAATGTAGTTCATCAATATGCACATATCATATTAAAATAATCCACTTATCTTAAAACAATCCACTAATAATTTACCCTTATCTAAAAAATGTCGGTTGCTGGAAATCCCCAAAAAAGTAAAATATATAGTATCCACAGAAGTTCGAAGGAAGCAGGTTCCTGCGCCCGGCGGCGGCAGATCTGCGGACAGAGAACGGAAGATGGTACAAATCTAAGAAGGAGGATGAAAGAGTAATGAAAAGAAAAATGGCGAAACTTGCAGCGGCGCTGACGATGAGTGCGATGGTTATGGGAACTTTGACCGGCTGCGGCGGATCCGGTCCTACGGGGGCGTCGGGCACAGAAAGTGCAGACAGCGACACCACGGCGGAGAGTTCGGATGCTGCGACAGACGAGGCAGAGACAGAGATTCCGGCAACAGAGACACCGGAGGACGGAACCGCGTCATCGGCGGAGGATATCGGGGCGCCAAACGGCGGTGATGAAGTCAGGGTATGGCATTATTTCGAGCATGAAGCAGCGGCTTTGAATGCGCTCTGCAAACAGTACAATGAAATGCAGTCGGATATTTATATTGTTCCTACCTTTATCTCCCGTGAAGAGCTGATGAAGCAGTATACCATCGGTGCGGTATCAGGAGAGCTTCCGGATATCGGTATGGTAGATTCACCGGATATGGCTTCTTATATCTCGCTCGGTGTATTCGAGAATATCTCCGAGTACATTTCGGGATGGGAAGATCTGGATCAGTTCTACGATGGTCCGATGAGCAGCTGTATGGATTCGGAAGGAAATCTTTACGGACTGCCGAACAATTCCAACTGCCTGGCGATCCTGTGTAACATGGATATGTTAAAGGAGGCAGGTTTTGAGAATCCGCCGACCACATGGGCGGAGTTCAAGGAAGTCTGCGAAGCGACGTCCGATCCGGATAACGGTGTGTACGGTTTCGCAATGTGCTGTATCAGTAATGAGGAAGGAACCTTCCAGTTCATCCCGTGGCTGTATGGCTCAGGTGCAACGGTTGCAACGGTTGACAGCGCAGAGGGCGCTTCCGCATTCGGATTCCTGGCTGATCTGGTGAATAATGGCTGGATGAGTAAGGAAGTCGTGAACTGGGGACAGGGCGATGCATTGAACGCATGGGTTGCAGGCAAGGCGGCAATGCTGCAGTCCGGTACATGGCAGATTGCAAATCTGGACGGCGATTTCAAAGATACGGTAACCTGGGAGTACAAGTATGCAGAGTTTCCGAAGAGTGACAATGGAACACAGGCAACCGTTATCGGCGGTGAGAATTTCGGTGTGTGCGCAGGCAGTGAGCATGTTGCAGAATGTGTTGAGTTCCTGAAATTTATGCAGACGGCGGAGAACAATGCAGAGTGGTGTGAAGTGGCAGGTAAACTTCCCGTTCGCGGTGATGCTGTTGGCCTGAAAGATTTCTGGACGGCAGATGAGAGATACAAGGTATTCAATGATTCCATGGAATTCTCGGTAGCAAGAGGACCTCACGAATCATGGCCGACCATCTCCGAAGCGCTTTACAAGGCGGAGCAGGCTGCGATCCTGGGCGAGAAGACACCGGAAGAAGCGGCGGCAGGCGCGGCGGAAGTGATCAATCCGATTCTGGAGAAAGTACCGCTTCCGGAATAAAATCACCAACTGAATCAGGGAAAAGATAATGGGGCTGTTGCTTCAAGCAACGGCCCCTGTTTTAAACTAAAGAAGGGGGTATGAAACGATGAAGCTTTCCATGGCGGCCAAGAAGAGAAGAGAAGGGTATACTTTTATTCTTCCGGGCTTTATTTACATGATGATCGTATTGGGGTATCCGCTCATCTATAATGTGATTCTGGCATTTCGGGATGTAAATGTCAAAACTTTTAAAGCGGGGACAGATGTATTTGTGGGTTTTGGCAATTTCGTTAAACTGTTCCAGGATGAGACGTTTCTGCTGGTATTTAAGAATACGTTTGTATTTACGATCGGCTGTCTGGTATTCCAGTTTACGATCGGCTTTATCTTTGCCATGTTTTTCTCTAAGAAGTTCACGCTGGCAGGACCTATTCGCGGCATGATCCTGGTCGGTTATATGATGCCGATGTCGGTGACGGCTATGCTTGGTAAGAATATATTTGATGTGTCCAGCGGCCTGATCAATGACCTTTTCATGAAGATCGGTCTGATCAACGCGCCTGTGGAGTGGCTGTTGAACGGTAAGACGGCAATGGCGGCAGTGATTGCGGTCAACTGCTGGGTAGGGATTCCTTTTAACATGCTGCTTCTCACTTCCGGGCTGACAGGCATCTCGCAGGATGTATACGAGAGTGCGGAAGTGGACGGGGCCAATCCGTTCCAGCGGTTTATCTATATCACGCTGCCGCTGATGAAGTCTGCCATCGCATCAGTGCTGATGCTGGGATTTATCTACACGTTCAAGGCTTTCGACCTGCAGTTTGTCATGACCAGCGGCGGACCGTTAAATGCGACGGATGTACTTGGCACCTATTCCTATATGCTGTCATTTACACAGTATGAGTTCTCGCTGGGATCTGCGACGGCTATGGTGCTGTTCTGCTGTCTGTTTGTCATTGGTCTGTTCTATTTGAGAATGATTTCAAAGGAGGATGATTAGTATGGCTAAGAAGGAAAAAATGCTTGCTACGAAATCAGGAAGGAAAAATGTGATCAACTGCATTATTGCTCTGATCATTGCTGTTGTTTTCCTGTTTCCGATTTACTGGATTCTGGCGATGTCTTTTAAGACCGATGCGGAGTCCTTCGGAAAGATCGTGACCTATTATCCTCACGAATTTACGATAGATCCTTGGGTGAAGAACTTAAGCGACAGGGAGTTCCTTAATTCGCTGCGTAACAGTGCGGTGATCGCCGTATTGTCGATGGTGCTGTCCATGGTGTTCGGCGTACCGGCAGCTTACGGTATGGGACGATACAAGGTGCCGGGACAGAAGACCTTCATGCTGACCTTTCTGGTTACCCAGATGCTGCCCGCGTCTTTGATGCTGACGCCGATGTATCTGATCTTTAATAAGCTGCATCTTCTGGGAACCTATCAGGGGCCGGCGCTGGCGATCGCGTCGGGTACGGTGCCTTTCATCGTGGTGACATTGCGGCCGTATTTCAAAAGCGTACCGACCTCTCTTGATGACGCGGCAAGGATAGATGGATGCGGGGTGTTTCGGTCATTCTTCAAGATCATGATCCCGGCCATCAAAACGGGTATCATTACGGTAGTTGTCATTTCCTTCCTGAACGGGTGGAATGATCTGGCCTACTCCATGACGTTTAACGTGACGCCGGAGATGCGGCCGTTGACGGCGAACATCTATAAGTTCAAGAGTAAGTGGGGAACAAAGTGGAACTGTATCATGGCATATGGTGCGATCCTGGTGCTGCCGGTCATTGTGCTGTTCGTGTTCCTGCAGAAGTATATTGTGGGCGGATTGACGGCCGGAGCGGTGAAGGAATAGTGGAAAATGTCTGCGTTTTGTAAAAGCGCAGCAGGCGGCCGGATGAAGGATGGAGATTCGGCCGTCTGTTTCTTCTGTAAAGTCAGGATTTCATTAAAATACGTCAAGAAAGATAGAGAAATTATTCTGAAAAGTAAATATAATGGTAATTACAGGAGGCTGATAAGGAGGTAACAGTCTCAGAATGGAGGAAAAAGATGGCTGATTTTGTAAAGAGAGAGGGCGGGGAAAACACAGGGGATTTTCGCTCGGACAACAAGTTCCTTTTGGGGTACTTTGAGGAGAAGGACGGTGCATTGTATTATCGGTATGATGCGGAACGGATGATCGTGGAACCGTGGGGTGACAACAGCCTGCGCGTGCGTGCATCCAAGATGCCAGAGATGCCGCAGGAGTTGTGGGCGCTTAACGGAAAACCGGAGAAGAACGAGGCAAAGGTGACGATCGGGGAATATTCAGCACAGATCGTGAACGGAAAGATCAGGGCGGTGGTCAATAATATCGGGAAGCTCACCTTTTATAATCAGAAGGATGAGGTGCTGCTGGAAGAATATGTGCGTAATCGCGAGGACATGTTTGCCGATACGTGCAGTTCGCTGGAGGTGGAGGCGAGAGAATTCAAGCCCATCATCGGCGGTGACTATCAGCTGACCATGCGGTTTGAGTCCAATCCGGAAGAAAAGCTCTACGGTATGGGGCAGTACCAGCAGAAGTTCCTGAATGTGAAAGGTGCGGAACTGGAACTGGCACATAGAAATTCTCAGGCCAGCGTGCCTTTTGCGCTGTCTTCCCTGGGATATGGTTTCCTGTGGAATAATCCGGCGATCGGGCGTGTGAGCTTCAACAAGAACATTACCACATGGGAAGTGCAGTCTACGAAGAAACTGGATTACTGGATCACGGCGGGCGATACGCCGGCGGAGATTGAGGAAGCCTATGCGGATGCTACGGGTAAGGTGCCGATGATGCCGGAATACGGCCTGGGATTCTGGCAGTGTAAGCTGCGTTATCAGACACAGGAAGAACTGTTGGAGGTGGCACGGGAATACAAGCGAAGAGGTATTCCGGTGGATGTGATCGTGGTGGATTTCTTCCACTGGCCGAAGCAGGGTGACTGGCGTTTTGACGAGACCTACTGGCCGGATCCGGATGCCATGATCGCAGAGCTGAAGGAGATGGGCATCGAGCTGATGGTTTCCATCTGGCCGATGGTGGATTATAAGAGTGAGAATTTCGAGGAGATGAAGGCGAAGGGCCTGCTCACCAGGGTGGAAAAGGGTGTGCGGATCGACAATGTCTATATGGGGAATACCATTCAGTATGATCCGACCAATCCGGAGGCCAGAGAGTATGTCTGGAGCAAGGCGAAGAAGAACTATTATGACAAGGGCGTGAAAATCTTCTGGCTGGATGAGGCGGAGCCGGAATACAGTGTGTATGATTTTGAGAATTACCGTTATCATCTGGGGCCTAATGTGCAGATCGGCAATGTGTACCCGGTGATGTATGCGCAGACCTTTTTCGAGGGAATGCGGGCACAGGGTCAGGAAAACATCGTGAATCTTCTGCGGTGTGCATGGGCCGGCAGTCAGAAATACGGTGCGCTTGTCTGGTCGGGGGATATCCACTCTACGTTCCACAGCCTGCAGAATCAGTTTGCGGCCGGCCTGAATATGGGCATCGCCGGGATTCCCTGGTGGACCACTGACATCGGCGGTTTCTTTGGAGCCAATATTTACGATAAGGAGTTCCATGAGGTGCTGGTGCGCTGGTTTGAATATGGAACTTTCTGCCCGGTAATGCGTCTGCATGGAAACCGTATGCCGTATCAGCCGCAGTTCGGCACCACGGGCGGAGCAGAGTGCGTGTCGGGTGCGCCCAATGAGATCTGGTCTTACGGTGAGGAAGTCTATGAGATCTGTAAAAAGTATATTGAGATTCGCGAAGGCATGCGGCCTTATGTGCGCAGTCTGATGGAGGCGGCCCATGAAAAGGGAAGCCCGGTGATGCGCCCGCTGTTCTATGATTTCCCGGAAGATAAAGTGTGCTGGGATAATGAGACAGAGTACATGTTCGGGCCGGATGTACTGGTGGCACCGGTGATGGAGAAGGGGCAGACGAAGAAGGAAGTCTATCTGCCGGCCGGTGCGAAATGGATTAATGTGTGGACGAAGGAGAGCTTTGAGGGCGGACAGACCGTGACGGTAGAGACACCGATCGAGCAGATCCCGCTGTTTACGAGAAATGATTTTGTATTGCATGTGTAAAATGTGTTGACGGCTTTTGCACCATGCATGGCATGGAGCGGCCGTTGTACGGACACGGAGGAGGAAATTATGTTAAAACAGGAAGGAAATAAACTTTACAGACGGCAGGATAAGGAACTGCTGCTGATCGAGCCATGGGGAAAGAACAGTCTGCGGGTTCGTGCGACACAGCGGCATGAATTTCTGCCGGACGGGAATGGTAACAGTGCACTGCTGGCGCCGTCGGAAGCGGAGGCAGAGATCACCATAGACGGGAAAGTGGCGACGATTACCAATGGGAAGATCACCTGTACGGTATCAGAGAACGGAGAACTGCAGTTTTGTAATCAGGACGGGGAAGTATTGTTAGAGGAATACAGCCGTGTCAGAGATACCCAGGCAGAAGGGCGCAACAGGTTCGCCAGTGCATTGGAGATTGTGCCGCGCACTTTTCAGCCCAGACAGAGCACGGATCATTATCGGCTGACCGTTCGTTTTGAGTCTAATGACGGTGAGAAGCTGTACGGCATGGGACAGTATCAGCAGCCGTTTCTGGATCTGAAAGGCTGCGTGATCGAACTGGCCCACAGGAATTCCCAGGCCAGCGTGCCTTTCGTCCTCTCTGACAGGGGATATGGCATGTTGTGGAACAATCCGGCCATTGGACATGCCACATTTGGTAAGAATGTGACGGAATGGGTGGCGGAATCGACAAAACAGATGGATTACTGGATCACGGCGGGCGATACGCCGGCCCAGATAGAGGAAGCCTATGCGGACGCTACGGGCAAGGTACCGATGATGCCGGAGTACGGGATGGGGTTCTGGCAGTGTAAGCTGCGTTATCAGACCCAGGATGAGATACTGGAGGTGGCGCGGGAATACAAGAGAAGAGGTCTGCCGATCGATGTGATCGTCGCCGACTATTTCCACTGGCCGCACCAGGGTGATTGGAAATTTGATGAAGATTACTGGCCGGATCCGGCGGCGATGGTCCGGGAACTGAAAGAGATGGGCATCGAGTTGATGGTTTCCATCTGGCCTACCGTGGATGCGGAGAGCGAGAATTATGAGGAGATGCGGGAGCTTGGCTATCTGACCCGTTCGGAGTATGGGAAAAGGATCGGACAGCTGGGAGAAGCATGTTTTATTGATGTGACCCATCCGGACGGCAGAAAATATGTCTGGGAGAAGATGAAGAAGAACTACTATGAAAAGGGCATCAAAATCTTCTGGCTGGATGAGGCGGAGCCTGAATTTACGGATTATGAGTTCGAGCATTATCGCTATTTCCTGGGGGCTGATATGGAAGTGGGCAATATTTATCCGAAGGAGTATGCACGGATGGCATACGAAGGGATGGAGGCCGAAGGACAGAAGAATATTCTGAATCTGCTGCGCTGCGCCTGGGCCGGCAGCCAGCGGTATGGTGCGCTGGTGTGGTCGGGCGATATTGATTCTTCGTTCCGTGCACTGCGTAATCAGCTGGCAGCAGGACTGAACATGGGACTTTCCGGGATTCCCTGGTGGACCACGGATATCGGTGGTTTCCATGGCGGCAATATTCATGATGACGCTTTTAAGGAGTGCTTTGTTAGATGGTTCGCTTTCGGTGCATTCTGTCCGGTAATGCGTCTGCACGGTTTTCGGGAGCCTTTTAAGGTGCCTCTGGGAACGACAGGCGGCGGCAAACAGATCAGCGGTGCGGAGAATGAAGTGTGGAGCTACGGTGAAGAAGTCTATGAGATCTGTAAGAAGTACATGGAACTGCGTGAGAAGATGCGTCCTTATGTGCGCAGTCTAATGGAAGCTGCTCATGAGAAGGGCACGCCGGTAATGCGTCCACTGTTCTATGATTTTCCGGAGGATAAGAAGGCATGGGAAGTTGAGGACGAGTATATGTTCGGACCGGATGTGCTGGTGGCGCCGGTTCTGTATGAAGGTATCAGAGAGCGGGAGGTTTATCTGCCGGAAGGAAACTGGAGAAATATGAATGACGGCAGGGAATATGCAGGAGGACAGACGATCACGGCGGCGGCTCCTTATGATGCGATCCCGGTATTCGTGAAGGCCGGAACACGACCGGAGTTATAGAAGAGGGAAGAGCCCCGCATGGAAGATGCGGGGCGGATTCCTGTAAAAGCAGGAGGCGGAGATGAAGAAAAAAGGCGGGAGAAATATATGGGGATTTGACGGCAGTTTTATGAGTTTTTGTGATAAGCTGTTTGATTTGATGATATTGGGGTTTCTGTGGATCTTATGCAGCCTTCCGCTGATCACTGTGGGCGCTTCCAGCACGGCTCTGTATTATGCCATCGTGAAATGTATCAAGAATCATGAAGGCTATGTGTCCAGAGCCTTTTTTCATTCCTTTCGGCAGAATCTGGTTCCGGCTACGATCCTGTGGGTTGTTTTTGCGGGGGTATCCTTTTTGATGCAGCTGAACATCGGTATCCTGATGGATAAGACTGACGGGTATGCAGGGCTTTTCTTTATTATGCTGTATGCGTTTGTGAGTGTATATGCGGCAATCGCAGCCTGCTATGCTTTTCCGGCGCTGTCCAGGTATGATATGCCGGCCGGGTGGATCCTGAAGATTTCCCTTTATATGGTTGGACGGTATTTCCTGACGAGTCTGATGCTGGCACTTATTTTGGTGTGTTTTGGCGCTTTTATCTGGAATGTGCCGCTGCTGATTCTCTTTGCGCCAGGCCCGGTGGCATTCCTGATGTCAGAGTTTTTGGAGCGGGTGCTCGGGAAGCATGTACAGAAGTGATTTTAGCTTGTCTTGTCTGGGTTTATTTGGTATAATCTTGTTGATATCCGGCAGGAAGCTATGGTGTAGTACCTTATCTGTGGTTTTTAGGAGTCGGATGGGCGTATTGTATAGAATATTATAATAAAGGAGAGAGACGATGAAAGGAAATATTGTTGTTGGTCAGTCTGGCGGCCCCACAGCCGTAATCAATTCTTCCGTAGCAGGCGTTTACGCTGCTGCCAGGAAGCTGGGTGTTAAGAAGATTTATGGTATGGTTCACGGTATTGAGGGATTTTTAGAGGATAGAATGATCGATCTGGGCGAGTATCTGAACGACGAGACCGGGATTGAGCTGTTAAAGAGAACTCCTTCTGCATTCCTGGGTTCCTGTCGTTTTAAAATGCCGAAGATCGAAGGACATGAGGATGTATATGAGAAGGTATTCGAGATCATGGAGAAGCATGACATCGAGTGTCTGTTCTATGCCGGTGGTAATGATTCCATGGATACCGTTAAGATGTTGTCCGACTATGCGGCAGCACACAACAAGCCGCAGCGGTTCATGGGCGTTCCGAAGACCATTGATAACGATCTGCCGGTAACAGATCACTGCCCGGGTTACGGTTCCGCTGCGAAGTATATCGCAACTTCCGTGAAGGAGATCATCCGCGACAACGAATCCTTCGGTGCGAAGAAGCCTACCGTATGTATCGTGGAGATCATGGGACGTAATGCAGGCTGGTTGACCGCAGCTGCAGCGCTGGCGAAGGGTGACGACTGCCAGGGATGCGATGCGATCTATCTGCCGGAGAGAGTATTCGATATCGACAAGTTTGTTGCAGATGTTAAAGAGCTGGCAGCTAACAAGTCTTCCGTTGTGATCGCGGTATCTGAGGGTGTCAAGGTTGCAGACGGCAGATATGTATGTGAGATCGGCAGAGAAGTGGCAGTGGATGCGTTCGGACACAAGCAGATGTCCGGTACGGCTGTTATGCTGGCAGATAAGATCGCTGCTGAGACAGGGCTTAAGACACGTGCGATTGAGTTCTCTACCTTACAGAGAGCAGCTACCCATCTTGCTTCCCTGACAGATATCAACGAGGCATTCCAGGTAGGTCACGACGCAGTTGTGGCGGCAGAGGAAGGCAAGACAGGCATGATGATCACACTGGACAGAAACGGTGACGATCCTTACCAGTGCGGCACAAGCGCATATGATATCCACGCGATCGCCAACGTAGAGAGAAACGTTCCCGACGAGTGGATCACAGAGGATGGCAAGGGACTGACAGAAGGCTATGAGAAATACGCAAGACCGCTGATCATGGGCGAGCTGCAGCCGCTGTTCGTGAATGGTCTGCCGAGACATCTGGTACGTAAATAATCAGGTGAAATAAGTTGTAAAAAGATATAAAGAACACATGTGGGTGAGCGTGGGCTGCTTATTTGGCATCCTGCACTCACCCGCTTTTTGTTTTTCTGTGTATGAAAAGGTTTTACCGGGATATTCTATTAGATAAATGCAGACAAAAATGCAACACTTGTATAAGAAGTGTTGCATTTTGACTTACATTATATATATCGGACCCACGTCATAATAGTTTAGGGCATATTTTAAAAATAAGGAAAAATAGTTACAGCTGTACAGTTAAATAGACTCTGTCCTTATCGTCCTGTTCAATGCAAAGGTATTGTTTGGTAACGCGGTAGGAGGAATGATTGTACAATTCCATCAAAAGAGCAGGCTGCACGCCCTGTTTCCAGGCATGATAACCGAAAGTCTTGCGGAGAGAGTGGCAGCTTATATGTTCCTCCAATCCTGCGTACTCGGCAGCTTCCTTGATGATACGGAATGCCTGGGAACGGGAGAGATGGTCTGAGTCTTTTCTTCCATTCGGGAACAGATACCGGGTTTCTTCTCCATGGATTTCTTTTTCCCGTAAAATATACAAAGCATCTGAAACGCTGGCATTGACTGCCACACTTCGTTCTTTTCCGGTCTTCTGCTCCGTGATGCATATATGATCCTTGAAGCAGTTCTTTTTCTCGCTGAATACATCCCGCCATTGTAAACTTAAAAGGTCGCCGATTCTGAACGCTGTATTTAATCCTAATATGATCATGGCGTAATTTCGGCAGACAGGTTTGATGAACAGATAATACTCTTTAAATTTTTTCAGTTTTTCTTCACTCTTAATGGGGTACGTTGTGCTCATGATGATGCTCCTTTCTGTGAATTGATTTCTCCGGGTCTCCATTACTATACAACAGACTGCAGCAATGCAACACTTCTTATACAACTGTTGCATTGCAGATGGGTATATTTTTGCAGTAAGCGTCCGGACGGAGGTTTTGTTTTCCGGAGGATGTGTTCGAAAGTTGGTAGAAAGAGTGACAGTTTTGGAAGAAAGCAATTTGCGGGAGGGGTAAGAATGTTAAGACTGACGGTGAGCACGGAAGAATATCTGATGATAGGAGATGATATCAAGATTGTTTTTCTGGGCGGCAGCAAAAACCATACCCGCGTGATGCTGGACATTCCGAAGGACGTCAATGTGGTCCGCAGTAAAGTGATAGAGGCAAAAGCAGCCGATGCGGATGGAGAGGAGCCGCTTTCACATTATTATGCGGTGCCGGATCTTCCGGAGAAGTACCGGAAGAAAAAGAGCGGCAGCAGGCAGGCATCCGGAAAAGATGTGAAAGTAGTATAGAGATAAGTGGATAATAACCCGGAACTATCCTGGGGGTTTCGGGTTTATTATAAAAAATCTGCATGAAAAGTATGTAAAAGTACAGAGTGCGGAGTGCGGGTTTGAAGGAAAGAACCCGCCGGATATTATCAAAAAATAAATAAAAATGCTGCAAACGGACTTGTGGCAGGCAATAACAAGGAGGTAAATTATGGTAGTACAACACAACATTACAGCAATGAACTCTAACAGAATGCTGGGCCTTACGACAAAGGCACAGGCGAAGTCAACGGAGAAGTTATCATCCGGTTATAAGATCAACCGTGCGGCAGACGATGCAGCAGGCTTATCTATTTCCGAGAAGATGAGAAGACAGATTCGTGGACTGACACAGGCATCTGCTAATGCTCAGGATGGTATCTCCTGTGTACAGACAGCAGAAGGTGCTCTGAATGAAGTACAGGATATGCTGCAGAGAATGAATGAGCTGGCTGTTAAAGGTGAGAATGGTACGTTGACTTCTACAGACCGCAGCTATATTCAGGCTGAGGTACAGCAGCTGATGAGCGAGATCGACCGTGTACAGAGCACGACCACATTCAATGAGCAGAGTCTGCTGGATGGTTCTTTCTCTAACAAGGGACTGCAGGTTGGCGCAGAGTCCGGACAGCACATCGGTATTACGATCAAGAATATGAATACAAATGAATTGATCGCAAACGCAGTGGCAGAAGAAGTGAAATTCGGTGTATCTAATACAGAGGCGTCGAAGACTACAGGTACGGATAAGAATCATTATGATCCGACTACTTTGGATGAGGGAAAAGCTACTCTTACTGCTGGTATGTTAGCTAAATTCTATACGGTAAAGACAGATACAACAAAGATTGTAGATAAAGAGGTAAGAGATAAGATTGATGCTAATGTTGCTACGATTTGGGATCAGACTGCAGCAACTCATGGTTCATTAACGGATGAGCCTACGGCAGCAGATTTCGCAGCTCTGAATGCATTCGCAAAACATGCGATCAAGGATGTGTCCCAGCAGCGTTCCGACCTTGGTGCAATTCAGAACAGACTTGACCATACGATCAGCAATCTGGACAACATCGTGGAGAACACTACATCCGCAGAAGCGCAGATCCGTGATACAGATATTGCGACAGAAATGGTTAGATATGCTAACAACAATATCCTGCAGCAGGCTGGTACATCCATGCTTTCACAGGCAAATCAGAGCAACCAGTTGGCGCTGTCTTTACTTGGTTAATGAGTCCCGACTTAATGCTGCGCTGATATCATAAATTTTAGATGCACCGCAGGTTTCTGAAAAATTGGCAGTAAGTAAAAAGTTGGTAGCAAGGTGAAACAGGCTCAACAAAAAGTTTTGAACAAAAAGAATGCTGTAAAAGGATTTACGGCAGTATATAACAAGGAGGTAAGTTATGGTAGTACAACACAATATTACAGCAATGAATTCCAACAGAATGCTGGGCCTTACAACAAAGGCACAGGCGAAGTCAACGGAGAAACTCTCATCCGGTTATAAGATCAACCGTGCGGCCGACGACGCAGCAGGCTTATCCATTTCCGAAAAGATGAGAAGACAGATCCGTGGCCTGACGCAGGCATCTGCAAACGCTCAGGATGGTATCTCCTGTGTACAGACAGCAGAAGGCGCTCTGAACGAAGTACAGGATATGCTGCAGAGAATGAACGAGCTGGCTGTAAAGGGTGAGAACGGTACATTGACGACCACAGACCGCAGCTATATTCAGGCTGAGGTTAAGCAGCTGATGAGCGAGATTGACCGCGTGCAGAGTACGACTACATTCAATGAGCAGAGTCTGTTGGATGGTTCTTTTACCAATAAGGGACTGCAGGTTGGCGCGGAGTCCGGTCAGCATATTTCTATTACGATCAAGAATATGAAGACCAATGAGTTGATCGCGAATGCGGCAGTGGATAAAGTGAAATTTGGAGTATCCAACACTGAGGCTGATGATACAAACAGTACGGATAACAAAAACTATGAAGCTGGAGAACTGGATGCCGATGGTAAAGCGACGTTTGTTACAAATATGTTGTCCAAGTTTTATGAGTTTGATAAAAGCGATGTCAAGGATAAAGATACCTATGACGCGATTGATGGTGATCAGACGTATATCGACGGAGCAAAGAATCAGGTAGTAAACAGTAAGTTGACAGATGCACCTACGGCAGCAGATTTTGCAGCCTTGAATGCATTTGCAAAGCATGCGATTAAAGATGTATCCCAGCAGCGCTCTGACCTTGGTGCAATCCAGAACAGGCTGGAGCATACGATCAGCAACCTGGATAACATTGTGGAGAACACCACATCCGCAGAAGCACAGATTCGTGATACAGATATCGCAACAGAAATGGTTAGATATGCTAACAACAACATTTTGCAGCAGGCTGGTACATCCATGCTGTCACAGGCGAACCAGAGCAATCAGCTGGCGTTGTCTTTACTTGGCTGATGAGTTTTGTCTTAGCGCTGTATTGGTTTCCTAAGATTTTGGATACCAATACAGCGGATAAAAAGTTTATTAGTAAAAGGCTGCATATTTTAAGTAGAAGTTTGTAGATATTGTATATGGTATGTATGATATCCACGAGTTAATAAAAAATGTTTTGAACAAAAAAATGCTGTAAAAGGATTTACGGCGGTGAACAACAAGGAGGTAAATTATGGTAGTACAACACAATATTACAGCAATGAATTCCAATAGAATGCTGGGCCTCACAACCAGTGCGCAGGCAAAGTCAACGGAGAAGTTATCATCCGGCTACAAGATTAACCGTGCAGCAGACGATGCAGCAGGTTTATCTATTTCCGAAAAGATGAGAAGACAGATCCGTGGCCTGACGCAGGCATCTGCAAACGCTCAGGACGGTATCTCCTGTGTGCAGACAGCAGAAGGAGCTCTGAATGAAGTACAGGATATGCTGCAGAGAATGAACGAGCTGGCTGTTAAAGGTGAGAATGGTACATTAACTTCTACAGACCGCAGCTATATTCAGGCCGAGGTTAAGCAGCTGATGAGTGAGATTGATCGTGTGCAGAGTACGACTACATTTAATGAGCAGAATCTTCTGGATGGGTCTTTTTCTAATAAAGGATTACAGGTTGGAGCGGAGTCAGGCCAGCATATTGCCATTACAATTAAGAATATGCAGACTAACGAACTGATCGCCAATGCAGTTTATAATAAGACTAAGTTCGGTGTGGCTAATGTAGAAGAAGCAGAAAAAGCAACGGCAGTGGCAACAGGTGATTATATTGGTGATGAAAAGAAGTACGTAGAAGGCGATAACTATCTGACTTTAGATATGTTGGAAAAATTTTATGCATTTAAGTTATCTGATGTGACAAATGATGACCTTAAGCAGGCAGCTACAGGTAAGGTGCAGATTCAACAGGCAACAGTAGCTCTTAAAGATGAACCGCCTACGGCAGCAGACTTCGCAGCACTGAATGCGTTTGCAAAACATGCGATCAAGGATGTATCCGAGCAGCGTTCCGACCTTGGTGCAATCCAGAACAGACTGGAGCATACGATCAGCAACCTGGATAATATCGTGGAGAACACCACATCCGCTGAGGCGCAGATCCGCGATACGGATATCGCAACCGAGATGGTTAGATATGCGAACAACAACATTTTACAGCAGGCTGGTACTTCCATGCTCTCCCAGGCGAATCAGAGCAACCAGCTGGCATTGTCCTTACTTGGCTAATGAACTTGTTATAAGTCAGGAGATGGCTGCATGAGTACCGCATCAGCAGGAACATGACAGCAGCAAAGTTTATATGTTGTAGCGACGTATGATCAGAGACAGCCGCATTCCATTGAGGAGTGCGGCTGTTTTACTGAATGAGGCGGCAGGCGTATACTGACAACGATTAAGTTCCAATGTGCAAATTGCGTCAAAGGGAACAAGTCGTAAATATTGATAAAAGATAAATTTTTCCATAAGTTTCTGAAAAGAGTGGTTTACAAAACCGCTCTTTTATTGTATGATGATTTCGGAAAACGATTTCCGGAAAACCTTTTCCGTAAAATATACAGGAGTTCAGGCAGGACATGGGGAGGCATACGCATTAAGGCACAATCTCCGGAATGCACACCGTTTTCAGAATGGATGAAGCATGGTATCGATCAAAGATGTGGCGAAACATGCGGGTGTAGCGATTTCCACGGTATCCAAGGTGCTGAATGACTACCCGAATGTCAGCGAAGAGACGAAGAAAAAAGTAAATCAGGCAGTAAATGAGTTGAATTTCGTGCCCAATTCGGTGGCGGCGGCATTGTCGTCGAAGCAGTCCGGGAGAGTGGCGATCCTTTTGAACTTAAGCAGCGCGTCGCAGGCGGTGGACGAGATCAATATGCAGTACATGTCGGGAACCATCGGGCGGGCCGTGGAATTGAATCTGGACGTCATCACCATATTTTATTCCATGTTGCAGAATAAGAATCTCGAAGAGGTGATACGCTATTTACAGGTGCAGAGTATCACGGGGCTTATTATTTTCGGGATGTCAAAGGAAGATAAGGTGCTGCATAAACTGATAGAAGCGCAGGTTTTTAAGATCGTGCTGGTGGATGCCCCGATGGTGAACGGGACGACTTCCTGTGTCTGGATTGATCAGGAGCAGGCCCAGTATGATGTGGCGAAGAAGACGGTGCTGGACAATCAGGGAAGGAGCATTCTCTATCTGGCGGGGAAGAAGAACGGTTATGTGACGGAGGAGAGGCTTAAGGGGATCCGGCGGCTGGCCGGGGAACTGGACCTGTCACTGCTTGTTCGTAACGGAGCGTTTTCCGAGCTGCAGGCGAGAAACCACACTTTTAAGTATGCGAAGAAGAAGGATGTGGTGGTATGCGCATCCGACCTGATGGCGATCGGGGCGATGAAGGCGCTGATCGAGATGGATATTTTCCGGCCGGTGTGTGGTTTTGACGGCATTATGCTGATGGGGTATGCGGGAAAGCAGATGAACACTGTGCGGCAGAACTTTAAGCGGATCGCGTCCGAGGCCGTGACGGAATTAAAGCGGCTGATCGACGGAGGCACAGGGCAGCAGATCGTACTGGATTATGAGCTGGTCCGCATGAAATATATGGATATCATATGCTGAAAATGCACGGAAGCCCGTCGGCAGGATACGGAATAGAGACAGAACATGGGGAAGTAATATCTTTTTAGATAATAATACAAATACATCAACAATGTAAAGAAACAGGAGGTATGATCATGGCACAGGCAAGTAACCTGACAAGAGACGTTTTGGTCCTGAATCTGGAAAAGGAACTGGAGGCACAGACCAACGAAAGTTGTGGCAAGAATGTGGCAGAGTGCAGCAACACCGAGCTTTACTACAGTCTTTTGCAGCTGTCAAAGAAACTGATGGAGGTATCGGAGCGCATTGAGGGCCCGAAGAAGGTTTATTATATTTCCGCGGAGTTTCTGATCGGTAAGTTATTATCGAATAACCTGATCAATCTGGGAATTTATGATAAGCTGAATGATATTCTGGCAAAGAACGGCAAGAGCCTTTCCGAGATCGAGGAGGTTGAGCCGGAACCGTCGCTGGGTAACGGCGGTCTCGGACGTCTGGCAGCCTGCTTCCTGGATTCCATTGCCACACTGGGGCTTCCCGGGGAAGGAATCGGCCTGAACTATCATTTCGGTCTTTTTAAACAGGTGTTCAAGGACAGACTGCAGACAGCGCAGCCTAATGACTGGATCGAGGAGCAGTCCTGGCTGACGAAGACGGATACATCCTTCGAAGTGGCTTTTGGCGACAGAAAGGTGACTTCCAGACTGTATGATATCGACGTGATCGGATATGACAATGGTGTCAATAAATTGAGGCTGTTCGACATTGAGAGCGTGGATGAGAGCATTGTAAAAGAGGGTATTGATTTTGACAAGGAAGACATCGAGAAGAACCTGACGCTGTTCCTGTATCCCGATGATTCCGACGAGGCCGGCAATCTGCTGCGTATCTATCAGCAGTATTTTATGGTGAGCAATGCGGCGCAGCTTATTTTAAAAGAGATGAAGGAAAAGCAGTATGACCTGCGCAGACTGTATGATCATGCGGTGATCCAGATCAATGATACCCATCCGACGATGGTGATCCCGGAGCTGATCAGGATTCTTGTAAACGATAAGGCGCTTACCATGGATGAGGCCATCGACGTGGTGAGCAGGACCTGTGCTTATACGAACCACACCATTCTGGCGGAGGCACTGGAGAAATGGCCACTTAAGTATCTGGAGAAGGTAGTGCCGCAGCTGGTGCCGATCATTAAAGAGCTGGATAAGCGTGTGGCGAAGAAGTATAAGGATCCCAAGGTGCAGATCATTGATAAGGATGACAGGGTGCACATGGCGCATATCGACATCCATTACGGGTTCTCGGTAAACGGTGTGGCGGCGATTCATACGGAAATCCTGAAAGATACCGAGCTGAATGCCTTTTATAAGATTTATCCGGAAAAGTTTAACAATAAGACCAACGGTATCACGTTCAGAAGATGGCTGCTGTCCTGTAACCATGAGCTGGCGACCTTCCTGTCTGAGACCATCGGCGATGGTTACAAGAAGGATGCGGATAAGCTGGAGCAGCTGCTGGACTTTAAGGATGATGAGGCGGTGTTAAACCGGATCGCAGAGATCAAGATGAACCGGAAGAAGGATCTGGCGGCGTATGTGAAGGAAGTGGAAGGCATTACGCTGAATCCGGATTCTATCTTTGACCTGCAGAGTAAGCGGATGCATGAGTATAAGCGGCAGCAGATGAACGCGCTCTATATCATTCACAAATATCTGGAGATCAAGGCGGGTAAGAAGCCGGCAAGGCCGATGACTTTTATCTTTGGTGCGAAAGCGGCTCCGGCCTATATCATCGCGCAGGATATCATCCACCTGCTGCTGGTACTGCAGGAGATCGTCAACAACGATCCGGATGTGAGCCCGTACATGACGGTGCTGATGGTGGAGAACTACAACGTGGCATATGCGGAGAAGATGATTCCGGCCTGCGATATTTCCGAGCAGATCTCCCTTGCTTCCAAGGAGGCATCCGGTACCGGCAATATGAAGTATATGCTGAATGGAGCGGTGACGCTGGGCACGTCAGACGGAGCGAATGTGGAGATCAATGACCTGGTGGGCGACGAGAATATCTATATCTTCGGTGAGAAGTCCGAGACGGTCATTAAGCATTATGAAAAAGCGGACTATGTCTCCATGGATTATTATAAGAAGAGTCCGGTGATCAAGGAAGCGGTTGACTTTATTGTCGGCAAGCAGGCGTTGAAGGCGGGCCATAAGAAGAATCTGGAGAGACTGTACAAGGAGCTGTTGAATAAGGACTGGTTCATGACGCTGCTGGATCTGGAGGATTACATTAAGGTGAAGGACCAGATGATGGCAGATTACGAGGATCAGGCGAAGTGGCGCAGGATGATGCTTGTCAACATCGCCAGGGCGGGATTCTTCTCTTCCGACAGAACGATCGAGGAGTATAACAGGGATATCTGGAAGTTGAGATAAGAATAGAGGTTATTTTATAATGAGAAAGGGCAGGACATTTTTGCAGGATGTTCTGCCCTTTTCTTATCAAAGTGTTAACCGCTCGCTTAACGCATCCTGTAATACAACGAATTCTCCCGGTAATGTTCCGAAAGCCTGCAGACCGCTGGCCGAGGGAATGGGCTACTGCTTGTCGGTAAGGTATTCAATCCGATGTGTCAGGTTTTTAGCTTATTGTAAATCAAGTATAGCACCTGTTCACTGGGGAAAATATTACAAATAGAATAGGGCAATGCCGATACAGCAAGAGATCATGGCCTGTTTACATTTTGTTGCTTTTTTTATGGTTAAAATATGGTAAAGTAAAAATATGTGCGCTGGTGTGGAGGCAGCAGCGTTTTCGGTATGTGAATGGGGAAGGCTGTGGTACTGCCGATTTGATCAAGCGCGCAAAAAGGGAAGGAAAGCGGGAAATATCATGAAGATTTTAGTGATAGAGGATGATACCGTAATATCGGAATTGATCTGTATGAATCTGGAAGCGGCCGGCTATGAGCCGCTTCCGCTGTTTGACGGCGTCAGTGCAGCGCAGGGGATCGCGGAGGGGACATTTGACGACGCGGCGCTGGCGCTGGTGGATGTGATGCTGCCGGGGAAGGACGGGTTTGCTTTGATGGAGGATCTGCAGGCGGCACAGATTCCGGTCATCTATCTGACGGCCAGAGACGACGTCCTTTCGAAGGTGCACGGGCTAAAGAGCGGGGCGGAGGACTATATCGTCAAGCCTTTTGAAATACTGGAGCTTCTGGTGCGCATGGAAAAGGTGTTGAAGCGGACGGGACGCGGCAGGGAGCGGATCTGCGTGCGCGATGTGGTGATCGATCTGAAGGAACACAGCGTGACGAAGGCGGGAGTGCGGGTGAATTTAAAACCGATGGAATATGAGCTGCTGGTGACGCTGGCGCAGGGCAGGAATGTAGCGTTCAGCAGGGAGGAACTTTTAAACAGGCTCTGGGGAACGGACTATGTGGGGGAGACGCGGACGGTGGACGTACATATCGGGCAGCTGCGGAAAAAGCTGGATTTCCATGATGTGATCCGCACGATCTCCAAGACTGGGTATCGATTGGAGGATATGGGATAGATGAAACTTCGGTTTAAGGTGTCATTGATCACGGCGGCGGCGCTGTTTATTGGCAGTGCGGTATCGGGGGCGGCAGTGATTTACCAGTCGGCATATTATAACAGGGAGAAAACGGTGGAGAGCTATGAGCAGCAGACGACGACGGCGGCCCGTGTCGTGGGGAAGGAACTGGAATATGAGCTGATGGCCGATTTTACGGATGCCACGCTGGCTTCCTATTACGATTATGTGCTGCAGAAATACGCCCCCGCGCATTATATTCTGGTAGAAGGGGGCGAGGTGGTCTGCAACAGGACTTCCTATGAGCTGGCAGATCCCACGGACATAAGGTGGTCGGAGCGCAGTGTGATCCAGAAGAGTGAGGACAGATATCTTCTGCTGGTGGGCAGAGCGGTGCCTGCCGCAGGCGCAAAGGAGTATACACTGATCGGGATTCAGGATATCACGCCGGTCTATGAGGATATTTACAGACAGAGTCTGCTCTGTGCGGGTATTTGTGCCGGCGTGTCACTGCTGGCTGCACTGCTTGCGTTTGCGGCGGTGCGACGGAGTCTGGCTCCGCTGCGGGAACTGCAGCGTGCGGCACGGGATATCAGCGGCGGCAGTCTGGAGCGGCGGGCCGATGTACGGACGCGGGATGAGATCGGGATGCTGACAGTGTCTTTTAACGAGATGGCGGAGCGGATCGAGGAACAGGTGGAGACGCTTTCGCGGGAATCGGAACGGCGCAGGCAGATGCTGGGCAGTCTGACGCATGAGCTGAAAACGCCCATGACGTCCATTATGGGATATGCGGATTCCCTGTTGCACGTCAAGCTGCGGGAGGAGCAGAAGGAGAGGGCGCTGCGTCATATCCATGAGGAGTGCGGCCGGCTTTCACGGCTTGGCAGTAAGCTGATGTGCCTGCTCGGCATGTATGACAATGACAGTATCTGTATGGAAGAGGTTTCGGTGGCGGAGCTTTTAAACAGTGTGGCCAGGGCGGAGGAGGCGCATCTGCGGGAAAAAGGGATGACGCTGCGCTGCTTTTGCGAGATGGGTACGCGGAGGATGGACAGGGATCTGTTCGAGAGTCTGCTGATCAATCTGATCGACAACGGGATCAAAGCCAGCCCGGACGGCGGTGTCATTGCGCTGACGGCAGCGGGGGAACAGATCACGGTGCAGGATTGGGGGTGCGGTATTCCGGCGCAGGAGATTTCCAAGGTGACGGAAGCATTCTATATGGTGGATAAGGCCAGGAACCGCAGGGAGGGCGGCAGCGGCCTGGGGCTGGCGCTTTGCGAGAAGATCGTACAGCTGCATGGGGCGGAGCTTAAGATCGAGAGTGCGGTCGGGGAAGGGACGACGGTGCGGATCGTGTTTTACAAAACGTTTACGGTTTGATGAGTACTTTTTACAGAGCATGGATGTATGATGAGGAAGACATGAGGGTGGCGGACATGAGCCGGCGGGGCATAGGATAGGGACGGGGCTGCGGATGGCGGTTCACGAAGTGCAGCCGGTGAAGGCGGTAAACATCAGGATCATGTCGGAGACAATACAGGACACGAAGGAGAGAAAGGAGTCAGGGAAATGCTTGGAAAAGGTATGACGGAAAGGATCTTGAGCGAAAGCAGTGTGGCGGGGAGGATGGCAGGAAAGGCGGAAAAGATGGCGGGAAGAGGCGGAAAAGACAGCAGGCAGCGTGGCAGCGTGGCAGCGCTGGCAGCGGCGCTGGGACTATGCGGCTGTATGCTGACCGGATGTGGGGATGCGCTGCAGACGGAAGAGGAGCTGGTGATTCCCGCACAACAGACGGAGGAAGCGACGGGGACGCCGGGAGATCAGGCTGCGGTGCCGGCCGGGAGTGTGGCCGCGCAGGTGCAGGCTCCGGAGCGTTATCAATGGGAAGGCGCGTCGGATAAGGTCAGTGTGACGGCAGACGCCATGGTGGTGGTTCCGGATGTGGAAGGGATCAGAACGAAGAAAGTGACGGGACGCGCTTTTACACAGGAGGACTACGACAGAGTCAGCCAGGTGCTACTGAAGGGCAGCGGGTTGTGGGAGAGAGATGTTGAGGCGATGGCCGGCTACGGCTTTACGGCGGCAGAGCTTGAAAGTAAGGCAAAGCAGCTGGAGGCGGAAAAGGAAAACGGCGTAAAGGGCGATCAGCCCTATGCCGGAAAGGCGGAAACGCTGGACGAGCAGATCGCTTACTATCGTGAGCTGGCGAAGGAGGCGCCGGAGGAAGCCGTGATAAAAGACATCCCGGCGGTGGTGGCCTATGATGCGTCGCTGCCCGAGGGAGCGGAGGCAAACTGGCTGAACGGTCGGGCCACAGTGGACGGCAGGGACTATTTGGTCAATCTGGATAACAGTCTTTTGACCGGGGAGATCAGAAGGGCGGTTTTCTCGGTGTGTGACGCTGAACTGAATGGCAGTTGGAACTGGCTGACAGTGGATTTTGAAAACATGAATGAGTATCCGGAAATAGTGGGAATTGACGATGAGCTGATTGGCAGGCTGGAAACGATGCAGCTGCAGCCGGAGACCGTACTGGAGGAGGCGAAGCAGAAACTTGCAAAGATGGGCATGGAGGAGTATGTGCCTTACGGCGGAGAATACTGTTTCATGAGAGCCTTGACGGAGAACGATGATCTGCTCAAACAGGTGGGATACAGTGTCCACTGCAGCAGAATGGAGGAAGGGATTCCGGTCATCTATACATACGAGACGGGCCTGATGCCGGAGGGAGCTTCCATGTGGTGGCCACAGGAAGAATTGAACCTTGTATACACGGAGGAGGGATTGGCCTTTTTTGAATGGGTAAATCCGTGGACGGTGGAAGAGTTGTCGGCGGAATCTGTGTTCCTGATGCCTTTTGCGGAGATTCAGAATATTTTTCAGGATATGATCATGAAGAAAAATCTGGATGATTTCAGCGAGGAAGGGGATACGATAGAAATTCAGGTATCCGGTGTGCGGCTGGGTTACAGGTGTATTCAGGAGGCGGAGAACAGGGAGATGACGGCATCGCTGATTCCGGTATGGGATTTTTGGGGCAGTAAGATTTGCAGGGATAAAACGGGTGAGATCAGGTATGTGATCGATAGTGAGTATGAGAGCCTGCTGACCATCAATGCCATGGACGGTACCATTATAGAGTAACAGACATCGTTTTTGGAATGGCATAACGATGTCTGTAGCATGATCTCACATGGAGCGGCGGCAGTAGGTGTGTACGGTCAGGAAGAGAAACAGCGGAATCTCCAGCGCCGGGACGATGAGCAGCAGCCAGGGCGTCCACACCGAAAGCGGGCCGATTTTCAGAAATTCAAAATCTGTCAGGGCGTACAGCAGGGCATTGCTGCCGCCCAGTCCGCCGGAAGGAAGCAGTACCCTCAGATACGAGCCCGGCTTGCCGCCGATCAGCATATAGAAAAGGGACGGCAGGAAAGCGGAGGCGATGGTCAGACCGGTGGCTATCGTGGTGTTTTTGCAGGCGGCGGAGAGAAAGAGCACGAAACTGATGCTGGAGAGCAGTGTTACAAAGCCGCCCAGCATGACAAGATTTTGCAGCTGCCCCACATTCAGATCCAGCAGGCTGACTACCGAAAACAGGAGCTGCATGGAGGTCTGCCGGCACTCCCAGCCAAAAAGGCTGTTGGAGATGAGCTGGAACAGGATCATGCAGGGAATAAAAGCGGCGATGCTGATGCTGAGGGCAGCCAGTATCTTGACCAGCGCCAGTCTTTTGCGTCCGTGTCTGGTGCTGCGCAGGATATCGTCCGCGCCGGTCTGGTATTCACTGCAAAAAAGCGGCGCGGTGATCATCACGCAAAGGAACATGAGAAGGAAGAGGCAGAGCCCTTCGTATTCGGCCATATTGCTGCCGTAGCCGGGATAGTAGTAAAAAGGCGTTCTGACCTTTTCATACATCCGTACCGCTGTCTGCTGTGCCGCCGGATTGTCTTTCTGTTCCAGCTTCATCAAGTCGACAATGTGGCTCTGGCAGCGGTTATAGAATGCCAGTGCGTCGTCGGTGGAGATGTCCGTATATTCCGGCGCCATGCCGCTTACCGGATCGGCCATGGCTTCTCTGAGTCTCATCATCAGCGGCCGCCAGGGATAGATTTCCTGTACTCTGAGGTTTAAGGGGAACTCCTCATTATAGAAATCATCGTAGATTTCCAGATTTTTGTGGTAAAAAGAGAGTCCCTGCGCCAGCTTTTCGGGCGTCACTTCTCCGGCGGAGGGGGCTTCCATCTGTTTGGTGAGGGCCAGGGCTTCCGGGCCTTTTATAACGATTTCTTTTCCGTTTTCTTCATAGGCATAGCGTTCGAAGGTGACCGGCACCCAGGCCATGAAAACCGACAGTGCCAGCGCTGCCGCCAGAAACAGGAGGGTGCTTCTGGTGCAGAGAATGCGTTTCAGTTCTTGTCTGTATAATTTCCACATAGTTGTTATCCTTTCTGCTGTTATATTTTTCTTTTTTATTTTCTGGGGAACAGTTCCAGGTAGAGGTCTTCCAGCCGGGGCTCCTGCGGCCTTGCCTGCGGGATATCGTCCGGGGTTCCCAGATAGCGGAGGGAGACACTGCCGTCGGCTTCGTTGCGCACGTTGACTACCTGCACCTTTTCTTCCAGACGACTTAAATCCCGGGGGTCGATCGAAGCCTCGAAGACCCTTCCTTCCATCTGGACGACCAGTTCCCGGGTGGAACCGGTCTGCAGGATAGTGCCGTTTTTCATAATGGCGTTGCAGGTCGCAATATATTCGATATCGGACACGATATGGGTGGAGATCAGCACGATTCTGTCGTGGGCGAACTCTGACAGCAGATTGCGGAAGCGGACGCGTTCGCCGGGATCCAGACCGCTGGTAGGTTCATCCAGCACGAGGAATTCCGGATCGTTCAGGAGCGCCTGACCGATGCCTACCCGGCGTTTCATGCCGCCGGAAAGCTTGGTGATCCTTTTCTTCCGCACGTCTTCCAGTGACAGGCGGGTTAACAGCTCGTCGATCTTTTGCCGGGTCTGTTTGTCCGTCAGGCCTTTCAGGGCGGCGATATATTCCAGATACTGCTGTACGGTGAATTCGGGGTAGAAGCCGAATTCCTGGGGGAGATATCCGATCACATCCCGGTAGGCGTCGCCGAGATGATCGATCTCCACGCCGTCGTAACAGATGCGGCCCGAAGTGGGCTTCATAATGCCGCAGATCATGCGCATCAGGGTAGTCTTGCCGGAACCGTTGGCGCCCAGCAGGCCCCAGACGCCGGGGCCAAATTTCAGGCTGACGTCGTCTACGGCAATCTTACTGTTCTGTCGGTCTTTGAATTGCTTTGATACATGTTCTAATGTGAGTTCCATAGATGCCTCCTTACAGGGTGTTGTTTATTTTTTTTCTTTGCGTGGTCTGGTTTGGGCGGGATAGGGGCATGGATCATGGGGTCAGAGCATTTTCTCTGTATAGCTGACAAGCCGCAGCTTCCGATATTCACGATACAGGATGCCGAGACAGAAAAAGGCGTACAGATACCAGAACCAGAGTCCGCCGTCTGGCCGGGAATCTTTGTACCAGTCGATAATCTGCCATATCAGCAGCGTGGCGGCTGCACAGAGCAGCACTGCGCGTTGTTCAAAGGCAGAAGGAGCGCTGCGGATCCACAACATCAGGCAGCTGGTGGCAGCGGTCAGGAACGGTACGATAAGATAGATGAATATGACCGAACCGGTCAAACCATGCTGCCATACGATAAATGCCAGAACGGACAGCATGGCAAGGTCCCCGATGCCGATAAAAATAAGCTGTGCCGCCAGGCTTCCCAGGGTAGAGAAGCGGGTTGACTGTTCCAGTTCCATCATCCGATACCGGGAAGATCTTCGAAGGATCGGAATGGCGCTCAGCACTACGATACCGCTGCTCAGGCAGAGGAATTCCGGCAGCGGGGAAGTGATCTGGTTCAGGAGTGTTTCATGGTACAGACAAAGGAAAGCGGCGCAGAGCGCAGCCAGTACCAGGCCCTGGAAAAACCAGATCTTCCAGAAGGTAAAGGCAAGCTGCTTTCTGATCAGGGCACCGAAAGACAAAGCTGCTCTGTGTTTTGTAAAGGCAGCATTCAGGCCAAGGCCGGCGAGTTCTTTCGTGGTCTGCATAGAACAATCATAGGCAAGATTCTTTTCGATGGCAAAAAAGGTGTTCCAGTCTTTTCTTTTTTTCATATTTTCATAGGCCCTCCTGTATGTGAGTGGTAATAAGGTGCGGGTGGCAGTGACATGGCAGTCACATGCATTACAATGGCTTGTTTTGGCCGGTTGCGGGCAGCGAAAAAAGGAGCGTGACAACGGTGTCAATTTGTATTGACTTATCAGGTCATTACCTGGTGGGGCGCGGCGTGGAGCAATGCGGGGTGGCAGGGGTCTGGTATGTGCGTTCAGGCGTTCAGGGACTCAGGTGTTTTTCAGAAGCATCCGCAGCTTTTTCAAGGTTCGATTAAGGCGGGTCTGCACCGTGCGCAGCGGCAGTCCGGTGACGGCGGCAATCTCCCGCAGGGTCAACTCCTGTCCGTAACGAAGCAGGATAAGCTCCTGCTGATCTTCCTGCAGACAGGTGAAAGCCGCTGCAAGAAGCTGTCTGTCTTCGGCAGCCTGATAGCCGGATTCCGGCTGGCAGATAATGTGGTCCGGCTCTTCTGAAAGTGGTTCCGCAGCCGGAAGACTGCGCTTTATGTCAATGCAGGCGTTGGCGGCGATTCGGTAGAGGAAGGCTTTGAAGTGTCCTCTGTGCTCATAGCGTTCGATAAAACGCACCAGCTTTAAGAAGGTTTCCTGGGCGGCATCCTGTGCACTCTCCGAATCCGGCATATGCCACAGACAATAGCGCAGGATGGCAGGGTAATACAGTTCTATCAATTCATCCAGACATTCCTGCCGGCCTTTTTGAATTTGTCTGATCAGTTCGTCTTCGCGCGCCAAAGTGATATCCTGCCTTCCTGATTATCTGTTATTTGTTTATTATAACGTGAGGAATGAGGGAAATGATTCAGGAAAAGCGTGTTTTTGGAATTGAAATCTGCTCTGATTAAGAGTAAAATAGATAAGAGATTTTAATGACGAAAGAGAGGATAGGATTCAACATGAAAAAGAGTCAAAACAAATGGATTTGTGCCGCGATCCCGGCGCTTTTACTCCATTGCAGTATCGGTACGGTGTACTGCTGGTCGATTTTCAGTCAGGAGATCGCAGATTACATCGGTTTCTCCAAAGGTGCGACGGAGTGGGCGTTCAGCTTCGCAATCTTCTTCCTGGGTATGTCGGCGGCATTCCTGGGAAATGTGGTGGAGAAAGATATTCACAAATCATCCCTGATCGCCGCGATCTGTTTCGCGGCAGGTATGGCCGGAACAGGATTCTTTATCTATTACGGCGGCCAGCACCAGCAGAGCCCTCTGGCGCTTATCGGTATCTACATATGCTATGGTTTTATCATGGGTGTCGGTCTGGGAACCGGTTATCTGTCCCCGGTCAAGACGCTTATGCTCTGGTTTGAAGACCGTAAGGGTCTTGCCACCGGTCTGGCTGTGGCAGGTTTCGGTGCGGCGAAGGCGATTGCCAGCCCTATCATGCAGGCGATGCTGGAGAATCTGGGGGAAGGCGGCATCTACAAGATGTTCCTGATCCTGGCGGTGGTATATTTTATCATGATGTTCACCGGTCACATTTTATTGAAGAAACCTGAAGGATGGCATGAGCCGCAGAAGAAGGAGAAGGGTCAGAGCATCATGGCTGTGATCAAGACCAGACCGGTAGCCAATTATATCGGTATCTGGCTGATGTTCTACATTAACATCACCTGCGGTCTGGCGCTGATCTCTCAGGAGAAGATGATCGTGAAATGTATCGGTCTGGCAGGCGCTGTAGGCGTGATCTCTACGGTTTCTGCAATCTTCAATGCGGGCGGACGTCTCGGCTTCTCCGCATGGGCGGATACCATGAAAGACAGGAATACCATCTACAAGCTGATCTTCGTGCTTTCCATCATCTTTACCGCTCTGGTAATGCTGACGGGCGGTATCAAGAACGGACAGGGCAACATGCTTCTGGTGGTGCTTGTACTGGGACTGATCTTCGTAGTCAATGCGGGATACGGCGGCGGATTCTCCAACGTGCCGACATTGCTTTCCGACCATTACGGCATGGGCAGCATCAGTGCACTGCATGGTATTACGCTGTCAGCCTGGGCGTTTGCAGGTCTTACGGGTAACCAGGTGGCGAACCTGATCGTGAACAGTACCGGAGAATTCATGCAGGATTCCCACGGCAACAGCATTAATCCGGTGGGATATCAGAATGTGCTGTATCTGACGATTGTGCTCTATATCGTTGCGCTGCTGATCAGCCTGTTTATGGTACGTCCTTTGAATAAGGATGCGAAGAAGAAATAAGTATAAGAAACACGAAATAAGAAGTATAGAAAACCATCTCCTGACCGGATGTGACTGGTCAGGAGATGGTTTTTTAATGATAAATAAGATTTACTGTTATCTAATCTGTTTTACAGTCAATGTATCTGCATTGGGATTCTCCACGACGATCGTTTTCTCTTCTCCCGGAAGAATATCGAAATAATTATCGGAACAGTTGTAAATGCCTTCAATGTAAACGCCGTGAGCATAAACCGGACTGCTTATGGTAAGTACTGTAGAGGTATCCTGTTGTCTGGAAGAGACCTGAACAGGTGTGGAAGTATAGTCCAGGAAACGATTTTCCAATACGAACAACATCACAGGATCCAGATCTTTGTCTTCCGGTATCAATACGATGCTGCCCTTTTTACTGTCAAACTCAGGCATCTTCTCTTTCAGGATATAACTTCTTGTCCTGGGTGCCAGTTCAATGGAGAGCGTTCTGGTCTTTCTTTCAGAACCGTCAAAGGATACATAACCGAATTCGGCATCGAACTTCTTTGTGCAGGGCGTATCGTTGTTTCCCTGTATGATCAGTTCTCCATTGACATTACGCATGGTCAGTTTTTGGTGTGCAAGTGCACGTTTCACTCCATAGAAGCCGGCTTTTCTGCGCAGGAAATAATCAATGATCGTCCAGCCTACCTCGCCCCATGCATCGTTGTACATCCAGAAAATACCGCCGGAGCAGTTTTCTTTAAAGCGAATTGCTTCCAGAGAATATCCCAGCACATTATTATGAACCATGCCGCCGTATAAAATATAATCTTCTATACTCAGAGCTTCCGGGTGGTCTGCATAAAATCGCTCGATTCCCGCGTAGACGGTCTCTTTCTCAAATACATTAAGATGCATTTCCCAGGGACGTCCTTCCCGAACGATGTCTTCGTTTTCTTTCAGATCCAGATAAGAGCGGATAGATTCTATGCAGCAGGGACCAACGTAACCGTATTCACTGACGAATTTGGATTCCACCCGGTCGTATGCACGCAGATCAATACGTTCTTCCATATCACTGGACATAAAAGCGTTTCTCCAGATGTGGACATCACCAATGGTATCGTCGTTGGGAAGACCACCGCCATAGGGAGAACTGTTCCAGTATGGGATGAAAGGACAGTTTTTCTGCATTGCCTCTCTGGCCATAACGTTTGGAACATAAAGTCCGTACTGATGGTTATATGTGATGTCAATATTCCATTTTGGCGTATCAATTTTGTTGAACAGCCAATGGTTTTCGTTGGTGCCGCAGAACAATGCGATACATGCATGGTTTCTTAAGCGTTTGGTCTGATGATCCAGTTCTTTGGCTACCAGATTTCGGAACCATTCCTGATGATCAGGGTAAGTGGTGCAGGCGAACATGAAATCATGCCACAACATCAACCCTAATCTGTCGCACATATCGTAGAAATGGTCTACTTCATAGAGTCCGCCGCCCCAGATCCTCAGGAAATTGAAGTTGGCTTCCTTTGCCTCGTTGAGAAGGGTATCCAGTTTCTCATCGGTAACCCTGGAATAGATCGTATCTGCGGGAATCCAGTCACCTCCTTTGGCAAAAACAGGCGTATTGTTAACGATCAATGTAAATTTGCGGTTAGTTTCGTCGATCTTGGAAAGATCAAGTGTTACGGTCCTGATGCCGAAAGCAAAGACCGGCCATTCTTCTTGTTGATGATCGGATACGGCGTATACGCGTATGTCGTATAGAGGCTGTTCACCATATCCAGATGGCCACCAGAGTTTCGGATCGTCTACAGAAACATGGCTGGTAATGTAGTTATAGCCGGAACAAAGCAGTTGATCTTTTATGATCTGTTCACTTACCGGCTTCCCGTCGTGGGATATTTCTATATGAAGATCACATTCTCTGGTTCCGATGATATCAAGATTCTCGATATTGACCATAACGTTCAGAAGAGCCGGATCTTCGATGGATTCAACCTGAACGGATACCTCGCGAATTGCAATGCCGCAGTAACAGTGTAACGTAACGTTTCCGATTCCGCAGGTAACAACTTTCGGATTCCAGTCCCACCCTACAGTATACTGTGGACGCCTGACAAAGGCACGTCGCCTGTCGCCGCGGTATTTCCCGCCGTTGTCATATTCTGTACAGGTAGCCCAGTTGACTTCTGACATCTGTTCGTCCGTAACATCTTCCAGCCCGGTGGAAACACGAATAGCCAGTTCGTTTTCCCCTTCCTGTAGATGGTCGAGCACATTGTAAAGGAATGGATAATGGACATCATTGTGTGAACCGATATACACACCATTTACAAAAATGTCGCTTTTGGTATCGAGGCGGTCAATTTTCAGTTCAGCAATGTCGTGCCGTAGATCTTCTGTGGTCAGATGAAATTTTTTCAAAAACCACCAGGATCTGTTTTCTACCCATTCGGCGTCGAGACAGTAGTCGGATAAGGTGGGATCTTTAATTTTTCCATATTGCATAAGCGGGATCCGGACATCCGAGGGGAGCTGGCATTCCATCCATTCCTTATCAAAGGATTTCACTTTCTGCAAATCTGTGGCACCGTAATTTAACGGCGCTTCGTGGAGCAGCCAGCTTTGGTTTAAAGTAATTGTGTTCATAGAAATCTCCTTTCTGTTGTTGGACAGTGATTTTAATTCTGCATTTCCTTGCCTATATAATAAAACAAGTTTAATAAAAATAGCAACCATAATTTTGATAAATACACAAAATATGCAATTTTACTGATTTGAAAATGTAAAATTTATGTATATTTACCAATAATATTGTATTGACTTATTTAAAAAACAGTTATATAGTTGAATTACTAAGTAAAACGCATTTACAAATTAACACAAAGAAAAAGGAGGATTTCAAATGAAAAGGAAATTGGCGGCATTAGCAGTAGCGTTATCTATGGTTTGTTCTCTCACAGCCTGTGGCGGTAACACAACAGCGATAAATGACAGCGGTTCGTCGGAGAGTACGGATGGCGCAGGGACAGTGGAAGATACAGGGGAGACAGCCGAAGATACAACGGCATCTGAAGGCAGCGGCAGTACAGAAGGAATCACGATCAGTTTGATGACTATGAACACTCGTGAGGAGGCTGAGACCAATGGATATCAGTATGCATTCTGGAAAGCGGTCGATGAGTGGAAAGAAGCGCATCCTGATGTGACTGTGCTGGAGGAGACCATGGATCAGACTTCTTACCAGACAAAGATCAATGCGGTGGCTTCGTCGGGGGATATGCCGGATATTTTTGCGCTGAAAGGCTCCTGGACCAATTCGTTTGTTCAGAATGAATGGGTTGCAGATATCACAGATGACGTAGCGGATGTACAGGGGATTTATGTAGATAATGCGTTTAAGTTTGCCACCGTGGAAGACAGGATCTATGGCGTTCCGAAACAGAGTCAGTGTACGGGGCTTGTCTACTACAATACTGAGTTATGGTCGGAGATTGGCTATGATGAATTCCCTGCAACCTGGGATGAACTTCTGGATGCTGTGGAGAAGTTTAAAGAAAAAGGAATTACGGCATTTGTGATGGGTAATAAGGCGAACTGGCCGGCGGAATCATGCTGGTTGAGCACACTGGGATCCCGTTTTACCGGAGATGAATGGACTTATTCGATCGTGGATGGAAGCGGAGCAAAGTTTACTGACGAGTCTTTCGTGAAAGCACTGGAGTGCTTCCAGGATCTTGCGAAGCGGGGCGCTTTTAATGCAGATATCAACTCGTTGGATGATACAGAACAGAATACGGTTTATTTCAATAAAAAGGCAGCTGCGATCGCAAACGGTGACTGGTTTATCTCCACGATCAATAACTCGGCTCCGGAAGACGTGAAGGCTTCAACCAAATTGGCGCTTCTTCCGGCGGTAAATGGCGGAAGTGATGATCAGACAACGATTTCCGGCGGATGCATCTGGTTCTGGGCGATGTCTTCTAATAAAATGAGTTCTGAGAAAAGAGCTCTTACCATTGATCTGTTGAAATATGTTACAAGCCAGCAGGTAGGAAACGACACTGCGGAGCATGGTGATTCTCCGGCAGTGAAGAACCCGGAATACGATACGACAAAGACCTCCGATCTGTTCAATGAATATCAGGAACTCGTGAAAAAGGCGAAATATGTTCCGGTTTATGACGGATGTATGGATGCGAGCGTCTGCGAGACAATGAATACCGGACTCCAGTCTCTGTTGATCGACCAGACTACTCCTGAGGATCTTGCTTCGGCGATTCAGCTGGAACAGGATCAGGTTGTAAACTAAGAGGATAAAGGAGGCTTTGCGCCTCCTTTATTTAACAGAAATTTCAGGGAACATGTTTTATGATCTGCGACTGGAGGCGGCTTATGAAAGATATGATACAAAAAAATAAACGGAAATGGAATATATTTCTGTGCCTGGTACCGGCTCTGTTCATTTATACCTATGTCGTCATAGTACCGATTGCGCGGGCGGCATACTACAGTCTGTATAATTGGTCAGGTGGGCCGAAAATGGTTTTCTTCGGATTGAAAAATTACCAGATTTTATTGAAAGATACTGCATTCTGGGATGCGTTTTTTAACAATATTCAGATAACGGTACTTTGTGTGATCGGACAGATCGCGATAGCTTTTGTATTTTCGTGTATTCTGAATGCCAAATTTATAAAATTGAAATCCTTTCACCGTACGGTCGCTTTCTTTCCGTCTACGATTTCTGCGGTAATAGTAGGATTTGTATGGATGTTTATTTTCAATTATGATTATGGCTTGTTGAATACGCTTTTAAGGCTGTTTCACTTTGGCGAGTATGCCAGTGCCTGGCTGGATAATCCGGATACGATCGTGTCTGTTGTGAGTATTCCGTTGATCTGGCAGTATATCGGTTATTATATGGCGATCATCCTTTCGGCGATGACGGCTATTGACAAAAGTATATATGAGGTGGCGGAAATTGACGGAGCATCCGGTATCGAACGTGCTGTGTATATCACACTTCCGCTGATCAAAGATGCATTAGGTGTAGCTGTTATGCTTTGTATAGCCGGAAATATGAAGATCTTTGATCATATTTATGTCATGACGAATGGCGGACCGGGTACCAGTTCTATGGTAATGGCATTAAGTGTATATAAAACCACATTTATCAAAAACAGATATGGATATGCCAGCGCGATGTCTGTAATGATCATGATCCTCACGATGGGAATCATGGGTATCTTCCGGCTGATTGGAAAGATAGTCAGAAAGGAAAAGGAATAACATATGGAAAAGACTTATTCATCACATAAATTATCAAAGTTATTGCTGAACATATTGATGCTGTTGTTTTCTGCCACGTGTCTGTTTCCGATCTTCTGGATCTTTTTTGCATCTATGAAGACGCAGCAGGAATTTATGCTTTCATCTATGGCGCTGCCTGAAAGCATAAATTTGAAAAATTATATTGATGTATTTCAGATGACGAATATGCTGACTTATATCTGGAACAGCCTCAGAAATACGATTCTGACACTTGGTGTCATTATCATTACGGTCTTTCCTGCTTCTTATGTTCTGTCCAGAAGCAAATTCAGGGGAAGGAATATGATCTACAGCTATTTTATTCTGGGTATGCTGATACCGGTGCATGCGCTTTTGGTACCGATGTATATTCAGTTTCGGCAGGCGGGAATCGATAATCAGTGGTATACACTTATTCTTCCTTATGTCGCATTTGGTATCCCGATTTCTATTATGTTAATGGAAAGCTATATCAAAGCCATACCAAGAGAGCTGGAAGATGCGGCTGCCATTGACGGCTGCGGTTTCTTCAAGACGATGGTCGTTATCATACTTCCGCTTGCTGTACCGGTTATCGCTACGGTTGCGATCATTCAGTTTTTTGCGGCCTGGAACGAGTTTTCTTTTGCACTGATCTTGGTGAAAAACGATGCTTTACGAACGATCCCGGTAGGATTAAATGCATTTAAGGGAGCCCATGACATTAATTATCCCCGGTTTATGGCTGCGATCATGGCGTCTATGATTCCGGCAATGCTGCTTTATTTTTCTTTTAGTAAAAGAATCATATCGGGAATGATGGCCGGCGCCGTAAAGGGATAGCCTTTTTTGAAAATACAGAATGAACAGAGCAAGGAGTCGATTATGAAAAGATCGGAAATTAATAAAATCATCATGGAAATGGAACAGCTGGTCAAAGAATATAAATATGCGCTTCCGCCGTTTTGTAACTGGAATCCGGAAGAATGGAAGAATAAAGGGCATGAATATGATGAGATCAGGGACAATATGCTGGGATGGGACATTACGGATTTTGGCCTGGGTGATTTTGACAGGGCAGGGTTTGGCTTGATCACTATAAGAAACGGCAATCAGCATCAACAGGATAAATATCCGAAGCCCTATGCGGAAAAGCTGTTGTTTATGCGCGACAATATGTATGCCCCGATGCATTTTCACTGGAATAAAATGGAAGACATCATAAACAGGGGAGGAGGAACACTGCAGATAGAGGTGTATAATGATGATGGAAAAGGCGGTCTGGCTGATACCGACGTGAATATTATCAGTGACGGACGTTCTTATATGGTGCCTGCCGGAACATGGATCACATTGGAAAATGGCCAAAGCATTACGCTGGAGCGGCATGTGTATCATAAGTTTCATGGTGTTCCGGGGACGGGCAGTGTATTGATCGGAGAAGTATCGCAGTGTAATGATGACAATACTGATAACAGATGGTATGATGATAAAGTAGGACGTTTTCCGGCGATAGAGGAAGATGAGCCGCCTTACAGGCTTCTTTGTAACGAATATCCCAAGGCGGGATGTCCGTTGGCAGAGAGTCCATAAATAAAAAACAGATTGTGGATTTTTGAAAATCCTCCGGAGACGATATGGATACCAGTAAAAATATGCAGTATTTGCGAATTCTTAATCGTGGTGATGTGATCAGGATGCTGGCGCTGCACCGTGCCGTTAACAGATCGGAACTTGCTTTACAGTTGAAATTATCCAAGATGGCAGTGGGTAATATCATTACAGAACTGATAGAATCTTCGATCGTGGAAGAATACTTTCCTGAGACAGACAAAAACAAATCCAACGGAAGACGGGCAAAAAATCTAAGAATCAAGCCATGGAGCATCGCGGCTGTATGTGTATGGGTATCCCGTGGCAGTGTATGGGTGATGCTTATGGATATTGCAGGAAATGTAATGTCGAAAAAGTGTATCGTCATCCCTGACAACTGTAGTAATAACCTGTTGATAGAATTGATCGGAAACAGCATTGCCGGGGTTATGGAAGAACATAAAACGATCAATATCATCGGCATTGGGGTTGCTTCCATCGGTCCTCTGGATATTTATAATGGCGTCATTTTGAACCCGCCTAATTTTGGAAGAATCCGGAATCTGAATTTATTGAGTATTTTGAAGAAACGATTTAAACTGCCTGTATATATGGACAATGATATGAATTGTTGTGCGCTGGCGGAATTGTTTTACGGCAGCGGAAGAAAGTGCAGAGATATCGTATTCGTGGGATTTAAGTATGGTGTGGGAGCCGGTGTGATCATGAATGAGAAAGTATTGCATGGTTCCGGCGGTTTCGCAGGGGAAGTAGGGCATATTTCCATTAATCCAAGGGGCGCATTGTGTGCCTGTGGACAATATGGATGCATTGAAATGTACACATCCGGAGATAATATCCTGAAAAATGTGGGAGTGACAGATATCAGTGAGCTGCATCATCTGCTGGATTCCGAAAATGTACCAGTATATATTTTGAGATGCCTGGATGAATATAAAGAAGCGATGTGTACCCTGACAACTTTGCTGGTGAATATGTATGATCCTGAGGTGGTGATTTTTGAAAGCGGTAATGAATCTCTGCATCACAGATACATAAATGAAATTGAGGAGTATACGAACGAACATATGCTCAGTCATGGCTACAAACACATTAAAGTAATTGATGGCAGTCTGGAAAAACCTGCGCTGTATGGAGCCGGCTATCTTGTGTTCCAGCATATGATGAACGGTACATTATAAAACACTGCTGTAAAAATGCAATCTTTGTAGCATTCCAAATTTGAAAGGTCTGCCCGACGATCCTGGTGCAGATCTTTCTTTGATGTTGCGGTACTGCTGCGAGGTTGACCAAACAAAAATAAAGTATTATGATAGGAAAGAATCTGTTCGGGGAAACAGGTGAAAATCCTGTACGAGCCCGTCGCCGTGAGACACGTGATAAACTGCAGATTCCGTTTGGGAGGCCGGCAGCCTTTGGCGGTCCGGCTCAGCTCTTCAAATGGAAAAGTGCGATAACGTCTGCCTGACCGGAAGCCACAATCCGGGACAAGTCATTGAAGCGATTCGAGAAGGCCGGCAGTCTGTTTGTGTCAAGTCGAAATATCCGGACAGAGACATTTTACGTAACGGCAAAGAGGAGAGAAAAGCTGTTACGGCTTCTCTGGTATGACCGCGAGGGCCGGCTAAGAAGGGAAGAGAACGACCGGGAAGATTCTGACAGAGATCTTCGGGTAAAATAAAAACAAAGGAGACAAAGAACATGCAGATGAATCAAGGCAAAAAAGTATCGTCATTCATCCTTTGTATGGTGCTTATTGTGGCTATGGCACTTAGTACAGTTGGTTGTAATGGCAGTAAAGACGGTGGAGCAGCTTCCGGAGATGCGGGAGCACAGGCCGGTGCAGAGGTGCAGCGGGAAGGCGGCGAGCTGGGAGAGGGCAGCAAAGAATTTACCCTTACCGTGACGGACAAGGACGGCAATGAGACCCAGTTTGAGATCCACACGGACAAGGAGATGGTGGGCGAGGCGCTGCAGGAGCTTAACCTGATCGAAGGTGAAGAAGGAGAGTATGGCCTTTTTGTGAAAACAGTGAACGGTATTACCGCTGATTATGACACGGACGGTGTATACTGGGCTTTCTATGTCAATGGCGAATATGCGACTTCGGGGGTTGACGTTACGCAGATCACAGAGGGAGACAGCTATGCCCTCAAGGTGGAGTAAGATGCGCAGAAGCGGCATGCGGCTTACGACCCGGGAGATTGCGGTATTCGCCATGCTGGGTGCGGTGATGTATGCTTCCAAGATGCTGATGGAGGTGCTTCCGAATGTGCATCTTCTCGGCACCTTTGTGGTGGCCTTCACGGTGGTATACCGGAAAAAGGCGTTGTACCCGATTTACATTTACGTGATCTTAAACGGTATTTTCAGCGGATTTGCCACATGGTGGGTACCCTATCTGTATGTGTGGACAGTCCTGTGGGGTGCGGTCATGCTTCTGCCGCGGCATATGCCGAAGAAGGTGCAGCCGTTTGTCTATATGACGGTCTGTGCGGCGCATGGATTTCTGTTCGGGACACTGTATGCCCCGGCACAGGCAGTTTTGTTCGGGCTGAGTTTTCGGGGAATGATCGCGTGGATCGTGGCGGGGCTGCCCTGGGACCTGATCCATGGCGTGAGTAATTTCATGTGCGGTATGCTGATCGTGCCGGTCATAACGCTGCTTCGGTTTGCGGAAGGCCATGCGGAGATATCGTGAAGAATAGGCAGATGAGAAAAAGGGCGGGGAAGAATGTTTTCTCCGTCTTTTGTTTGTCTTTTATTTTCCGGGGTATTTGTGTCAAAGGCTGACATGGGGGTGCAAGTGTGTTATAGTGTGAGGAGTACTGGATTTGCAGAGTGGAATCGTGGGGTTGGAGTGGAGTGAGAAACAGAAGGAGCAGTAGAAAGAGCCGTTTGGCCGGAAATGGGGTAAAGATGGAGAAGAAAGAGAGAACCAGAAAGAATCTGCTGTATTTTCCACTGGGGACGGTGGGAAGGGATATGGTCTACAGCCTGATCAACAGCTATCTGCTGACTTTTGTGCTGTTCACGCATACGTTAAGCGGAGCGCAGGTGGCGACTGTCACGGGGATCATGATCGCGGCCCGGGTGTTCGACGCCTTAAACGACCCGGTGATGGGGAATATTATCGAGCGGACCTGTTCGAAATACGGGAAGTTCAAACCCTGGCTGCTGGCCGGGGGACTGTCTACTTCGGTGGTGATCTGCCTGCTGTTTAATGTGCAGCTGCAGGGATGGGCTTTTGTGTGGTTTTTTGCGCTGTTGTATTTTGCTTTCAGCATTACGTATACGATGAGTGATATTGCCTATTGGGGGATGATCCCGGCGCTGGGGTCGGACGCCGATGCCAGGAACCGGTTTACGTCCAGGGCGACTCTTTTTGCGGGGGTCGGCGGCGTGCTGGCTTCCATTCTGATTCCCGTGCTCAGTACGGGCCAGACAGCCATCGGCGGCAGCACGGCCGTGGCTTATGGGAGGATCGCAATGGTGATCGCCGTTCTTTCGCCGCTTTTTATCCTGTTTACGCTGTTCGGGGTGCAGGAGAATCGGGCGGCGGTGCCGGAGGAGCGGACGAGGGAGCGGTTTTCCTTAAAGGCGGTCTTCAGGACCATTGCCCGCAATGACCAACTGGTGTGGATCGCGGTCATTTTCCTGATCCAGCAGGTGGGAAACGGGCTGGTGAACGGCGGCATCGGTTCTACGTATATTTATTTCACGTTTGGCTACGACGGGGGCTTGTACTCTCTGTTTACGATGGTGGGGATGTCGGCCACGGCGTTTTTGATGATCTTCTATCCGGCCATTTCCAGACGGCTGCACAGGAAAAAGCTGCTGGGGATCATGGCGGCGCTGGCGGTGTTCGGCTATGGGCTGATGCTTGTATCCCTGCCGGTTCCGGGTAACGGTATGGGGAAATTCGGGCTGCTCACGGTGGGTTTCATGCTCTCGAATTTCGGGCAGTACTGTTTCTATCTGATTATGATGATCTCCATTATGAATACGGTGGAGTACAATGAATACCGGTTTGGCACCAGGGATGAAGGGATCATCACCTCGCTGCGGCCTTTTATCACGAAAATGAGTTCCGCGCTGATCGTAGCGCTCACCTCTGCGTCCTATCTGCTCTTCGGCGTGACCGGCTATACCAATCAGATCTCCGACCTGGAACAGCAGTGCGCCCAGGGACTGATCACGGAGGAACAGAAGCTGGCGGAGATATCGGGTATTATTTTCGGAACTACGGGCGGAAAGTACGGCGGCGTGCAGGCCGGGCAGAGTACCGGGCTGCTGGTCACGATGACGGTGGCGCCCTGTGTATTGATGCTGCTTTCCTACTACTTATATAAGAAGAAATACAAACTGGATGAAGAAGAGTACGACCGGATCTGCAGGGAGCTGGGGGAGGTTTGAAGCGGTTCGCAGATTTTTGTATACAGTGACAAATACGGGAAGGAAGTGGTTGCGATATGGAGGAAAAGAAGAAAGAATACTGGCTGACTTATGACAGCACGATCGGGGAATTGTATGATAATCCGGTGGGGCATGACGCGCTGGCGAGAGTGCTTTTGCAGCTGGGACTGCCGGAGCGGCTCATTACCAATCGGGCGGTGGCGAATCTGAAGCTGCGCACGCTGGCGAATCTGGCGTGCAGTAACGGGCTGGGGAAGAAGCTGACCGGCGGGCGGTTCGGGCTGGACTTTTTCGATGCGCTGCTGGAGCTGGTGGAGGGTGAGAAGGACGAACCGGCGGTTCCTGCGGGGAAGATTACGCCCAAATGGTGGAAAGAGGCGGTATTTTATCAGATCTACCCGCGCAGTTTCTGTGACAGTAACGGGGACGGCATCGGCGATCTGCAGGGCATCATCAGCCGGCTGGATTACCTGCAGGAGCTGGGCGTGGATGCGCTGTGGCTTTCACCGATCTACGATTCGCCCAATGACGACAACGGTTATGATATTAGAGACTATGACAGGATCATGGAAGAATTTGGCACGATGGAGGATTTTGAGCGGCTTCTTGCGGAGGTGCACAGGCGGGGAATGCGGCTGATCATGGATCTGGTGGTGAACCACACTTCCGATGAGCACAGATGGTATCAGGAGGCGAAAAAGCCGGGTTCGCCGTATCGGGACTTTTATTTCTTCCGGCAGGATAACGGCAGTCATACGCCGCCCAACAACTGGACTTCCTTTTTCTCCGGACCGGCATGGAAGTATGAGGAGGCGTGTGACAGCTGGGCGCTGCACCTTTTTTCCGGAAAACAGATGGACTTAAACTGGGACAATCCGCGGGTGCGGGAGGAAGTGACTGCAATGGTCAACCGATGGCTGGACCGGGGCGTGGACGGCTTCCGCATGGATGTGATCAACTATATCTCGAAAAAGGAAGGGCTGCCAGAGGGCAATGAGACCATCGGGGCTTTGATGGGGTATACAGGGATTGAGCATTATTATTACGGGCCGAAGCTGCACCAGTATCTGCGGGAGCTGCAGGAGAAGGCCTTTGCGCCGCACGGGGCATTTTCGGTGGGCGAGACGCCGGGGCTGGGCATGAAGATGTGTCAGCTGGTGACGGGAGAAGAACGCCGGGAGCTGGATATGGTGTTTTCCTTCGACCATCTGGAGACGCCGGGACATGTGCGGATGGAAGACTATGCCTATGATCTGAATTATTTCAAGGACTATATGATCGACTGGATGGAGCATTACGGCAGCAACTGCTGGATGTCCCTTTTTTATAACAACCATGACAATCCGCGTATGATCAGTAAGATCACGCGGGACGCTTCCCGTCATACGGCGCTTGCCAGGCTGCTGGCGGTGATGCAGTTTACGCTTAAGGGGACGCCTTTTATCTACCAGGGGGATGAGATGGGGCTGGCCAACTATGACTTTACGTCCATGGAGCAGATCACGGATGTGGAGGCCCGGGGATATTATGCCGAACATGTTAAAAAGGAGCCGGAGGAGAAGGTATTTGCCACGATCCTGGCGGGAACCAGGGAACACGCCCGGGTGATGATGCCCTGGAATGAGAAGCTGCCGGCCTGTCACGCAGGGCTGCGGCAGGAACCGAAGGAGGAGGTGCTTTCGGCCTACAGGAAGCTGCTGCGGCTGCGGCGGGAAGAGAAGGCTTTCGTCTACGGAGCGTTCCGGGTGCTTGACAGGCGCAAAGACCGCTTCGTGTATGCCAGAAAGCTGGGAGAGAGGGTCTATGTGGTGGACTGCAATCTGGGCGGGAAGCCCTGCCGGGCCTTTTCTCTGAAAGGAAAATGGAAGCTGGTGTATGATACGGTACAGGCGGAAGAAAGAACGGTGAGGACATTGCAGGGATACGAGGCGCGTATCCTGCGCCGGGTTTGAGGGCGGCAGGTGCAGAAGCGCAGGACAGATGTCATCATGGCGAGAAAAGATACGAAAGAAGGAGTAACATGTCGATTGATTATAAGAACAAAGGACTGACCCTGTTGAAAAAGGGACAAAGCGGGATCATTCACGCGGTGTTCAGCCGTTTCGGGTTGATCTTACTGATGCTTGTGGCACAGGTTTTGATCCTGTTCAGTATTTTTCAGTGGTTTCAGGCGATGATTCCCCATATTTTCGGCGGCACGGTGATATTGACTTCCGTGATCGTGGTCTATCTGCTGAACAACCGGATCAATCCCACGGCCAAGATCACATGGCTGATCGTGATCCTGATTCTGCCGGTGTTCGGTGTGCTGCTGTTCTTGTATACGCAAAGCGATCTGGGGCATCGCGTCCTGAAGGAGTGGGCCAATAAGATGGTCTCGGATACGAGAACGGGCATCCGGCAGGATGAGCGTGTGATGGAGCGTCTGGCAGAGGAGAACGGCGGAGCGGCGGCGCTGGCGCATTATATGGGGCGGAGCGGCTGTCATCCGGTGTATGATAAGACGGCGGTCACTTATTTCCCGCTGGGCGAGGAAAAGTTTGAAGAGATGCTTAAGCAGCTGGAGGCGGCGCAGCATTTTATTTTCATGGAATATTTTATCGTCAGCGAGGGAATCATGTGGGGCAGGGTGCTGGAGATTCTGGCGAGAAAGGCGACGGCGGGCGTGGATGTGCGGGTCATGTATGACGGCACCTGCGAGTTCGCGCTTCTGCCGCATGATTATCCGAAGCGTCTGCGGAAACTGGGCATCAAGTGCAAGATCTTTGCGCCGGCATCGCCTTTTGTCTCCACCCACTATAATTACCGGGATCACAGAAAGATTCTGGTGATCGACGGGCAGACGGCTTTTAACGGCGGCGTCAATCTCTCGGACGAATACATCAACCAGAAGTTGAAATTCGGACACTGGAAGGACACGGCCGTTATGGTCAAGGGGGAGGCGGTGAAGAGCTTTACCCTGATGTTTCTGCAGATGTGGGGGATGGACGGCGGAAAGGTGGAGTTCGATACGTTTCTGGCCTATCCCACATTGGAGGTACGGGATGCCAAAGGGTATGTGATTCCCTACGGCGACCGGCCGCTGGACGAGGATCAGGTGGGGGAGCGGGTATATATGGATATGCTGAACCGGGCGCTTAAGTATGTGCATATCATGACGCCTTATCTGATTCTGGACGGGGAGATGGAGACGGCGCTTAAGTTCGCGGCGGAGAGAGGCGTGGAGGTGGCGGTGCTTTTGCCGGGGATTCCCGATAAGCAGATTCCCTATGCGCTGGCCAAGACCCACTATGCGTCTCTGCTTGAGTCGGGCGTGAAGATCTTCGAGTATACGCCGGGATTCGTCCATGCGAAGGTGTTTGTCAGCGACGACAGGGAAGCGGTGGTGGGTACCATCAATCTGGATTACCGCAGTCTCTATCATCATTTTGAGTGTGCCACTTATATGTACGGTACGGACTGTATCCCGCAGATCGAGGCGGATTTTCAGGCCACGCTGGCGAAATGCAGGCAGGTGACGAAGGAGACGGTGCGGCACGAAAAGTGGACGATGAAACTGTTGGGAAGCCTGATGAAGGTGGCGGCTCCGCTGCTGTGACCGTCGAGTTTTCAATGTAAGTGAGGGTGATTTTACAGGAGGATGCGGTGTTATGTACAGTCCGGATAAGATGAACAGAAAACCTTTGGGGGCCAGGATTGAAGATGAGCTGATGAAGTATATTCTGCAGGAACCGGTGGAGCCGGGACAGAAGATTCCCAATGAATTTGAGCTGGCGGAGCGGTTCGGAGTGGGGCGCAGCACCATCCGGGAGGCGGTGAAGGGACTGGTATCCCGCGGCATTCTGGAGGTCCGCAGGGGTTCCGGAACGTATGTGATCAATACGAGTTCTTTTGAGGTGGATCCGCTGGGGTTCGGTAAGATTGAGGACAAGTATAAGCTGGCGCTGGATCTGTTCGAGGTGCGGCTGATGATCGAGCCGGAGATTGCCGCGCTGGCCTGCAGGAACGCGTCGGCGGAGGAATTGAGGACGCTCAAAAGGCTGTGCGACGAGACGGAACAGCTGTATCGAAGCAGCCGCAATCATATCAGTAAGGACATCGAGTTTCACACCTGCATTGCCCGCTGCAGCAAAAATCAGGTGGTGGAGACGTTGATCCCGGTCATCAACACGGCGGTCTATACGTTTGCCAACCTGACCCATCATATGCTGATGGAGGAAACGATCAAGACCCACCGGGCGGTTACGGACGCCGTGCTGAAACGGGATTCGGTGGGCGCCCGATGTGCCATGATGATGCATTTGACGTATAACCGGCAGACGATCATGAAGATTCTCGAGGAGCGGGAAAAAGAAGGGTGAGGAAAATACATCAGATGTTTGCGGACGTATAACAGACGACTGAAAAAATACAATAGCTATAATACACAAAAGATGGTGGGGAACAGCGTTGATTTCCCATCATTTTTTGTGCAAAAAGTAGAAGTGAAAATAAATACATCAGATGTATTGAATGAAAAATACGGTGATTATATAATTTAACCACAATAACATAAGACGTCAGATGTTAAAAGATAGTGAAGTGTTTCAAACTCAATCATAACGGTAAAACAGGAGGGTTCAAATAATGGCTGGTGAAGCAATGGCTTTAAATCCGACCAGATTGGTGATAGCGGCAATTCTGGGGCTTGCGGTATTACTTTTGTTGATCATTAAGTTTAAGGTGCAGGCGATGGTTTCCATATTGGTGGGAGCGATCGTGATCGGACTCGGGGCGGGGATGCCTTTCGAGAATATTGTGACGGCGGTAAATGACGGTATCGGGAACACGCTAAAAGGAATTGCGCTGCTGGTAGGTCTGGGATCCATGTTCGGAGCGATCCTGGAGGCCTCGGGAGGAGCGCAGACACTGGCGGTCAGTATGGTCCGGTGGTTCGGCGATAAGAAAGCGGCCTGGGCGCTGGGCATTACAGGTCTGGTCATCGCCATGCCGGTATTTTTCGACGCCGGATTGATCATTCTGATCCCGCTGGCATTCTCGCTGGCGAAACGGACGAAACGTTCTTCCCTTTTTTATGCGATCCCGCTTTTGGCAGGACTGGCAGTTGGCCATGCGTTTATCCCGCCTACGCCGGGACCGGTGCTGGTGGCTACCATGCTGAATGTGGAGCTGGGCTGGGTCATTATGGTAGGTGTGCTGTGCGGTATCGTGGCAATGGTGGTAGCGGGGCCTGTGTGGGGTTCCATCTGTGGCAATAAGTACATGGTTCCGGTGCCGGAGCATGTGGCGAACCAGGCGGATTTCGATGAGTCGAAGCTGCCGAAGTTCTGGACAATCGTAGGGATCATCCTGATTCCGCTGGTATTGATCATTCTGGATTCCGTAGCGGGGGTTGTGCCGGCGCTGAGCGGTCTGGCACCGATCTTCGGTTTCCTGGGAGAGCCTTTTGTGGCGCTGCTGATCGCAACGATCGCGGCGATGCTGATTCTTGGATTAAAACATGGTTATAAGATGGATGAGTTGGAAAAGATCATGACGAAGTCGCTGGAGCCTACGGGGCTGATCCTGCTGGTAACGGCCTGCGGCGGTGTGCTGCGGTATATGCTGCAGTATTCCGGTTTGGGTGATCTGATCGGCAATGCGGTGTCTTCGGCGAATCTGCCGATCGTGGTGGTGGCGTTTATCGTGGCGGCGTTAGTCAGGATCTGTGTAGGTTCGGCGACGGTGGCCATGACGATGGCAGCAGGCATCATCGCGGCGATGCCGGGGATCGCGGATCTGTCACCTCTGTATCTGGCCTGCACGACGGCGGCGGTGGCCGGTGGTGCGACGGTGTGTTCACATTTCAATGACTCCGGATTCTGGCTGGTAAAGTCACTGGTGGGAATGGATGAAAAGACGACCCTTAAGACATGGACGATTATGGAGACGCTGGTAGGCGGAACAGGATTTGTGGTGGCGCTTGTTGTTTCGTTCTTTGCATAGTGTGAGAAGAACTTCTAATCACTCGCAGCAGAGGCTGCTTCGCGAAGAAGTTCTTCTCACACCAGAGAATGCCTCAAATGAGGCATTCTCCGCATGGAATTAAATAAAGGTAAAAGCTGACAGAGGAATGGGAAAGGAGAAGAAGGGGTATGGAATTAAAGAGTCAGGAAATGCGTAAACTGGCGCCGGAATTAGACCCGCTGCGGATCGGAACGGGATGGAAGCCGGAGGATCTTTCTAAGGTGCAGGTGATGATCGAGAGCACTTACGGCGACAGCCATCCGGGCAGCGGGCATTTGAACCTGCTGGTGGAGGAAGTGCGGAAAGGCGTCGAGGAGGCCGGCGGGCATGGAGCAAGATATTATTGTACGGATATCTGCGACGGCGAGAGTCAGGGAACGGACGGTATCAATTACAGTCTGGCAAGCCGGGAGATGATCGCCAATATGATCGAGATTCATGCAGGGGCCACGCCTTTTGATGCGGGAGTCTATCTGGCAAGCTGTGACAAGGGAATGCCGGGCAATCTGATGGGGCTGGCGAGAGCGGATGTCCCCAGTGTGGTGGTGCCGGGCGGTACGATGAATGCGGGGCCGGAGATGCTTACGTTGGAGCAGCTTGGCATGTACAGCGCTAAATTCCAGCGGGGCGAGATTGATGAGGAAAAGTTAAACTGGGCGAAGTGTAACGCCTGTCCCAGCTGTGGGGCCTGCTCTTTTATCGGTACGGCGTCCACGATGCAGATTATGGCGGAGGCGCTGGGGCTTGCGCTGCCGGGCAGTGCGCTGATGCCGGCCACCAGTCCGGATCTGCTGGCTTTTGCAAGGGAAGCGGGGGCGCAGGCGGTGAAACTGGCGACCATGCCGGGGATGCGGCCCAGCGAAATGATCACCATGGACAGTTTCGAGAATGCGATCCTGGTGCATGCGGCTGTATCAGGCAGTACCAACTGTCTGCTGCATATTCCGGCTATCGCGCATGAGTTCGGGTTGGAGGTTACGGGAGATACCTTCGACAGACTGCACAGGAACGCCAGATATCTTCTGGATGTGCGTCCGGCGGGCCGTTGGCCGGCGGAGTGCTTCTACTATGCGGGCGGTGTGCCGGCGATCATGGAAGAGATACGGGAGTATCTGCATCTGGACGTGATGACCGTGACGGGTAAGACGCTGGGCGAGAATCTGAATGAGCTGAAACGAAACGGTTTCTATGAGCGGTGTGAGAAGTGGCTGCAGGAGTTTAATGAGCGGTATCATGTTTCGTTGACCAGAGAGGATATTATAAGACCTTTTGATCAGGCACTGGGAACAGACGGCAGCATCGCCATCCTGCGGGGCAATCTGGCACCGGAGGGGGCTGTGATTAAGCATACGGCCTGTCCGAAGGAGATGTTTAAGGCAGTTCTGCAGGCCAGACCTTTTGACAGTGAGGAAGAATGTCTGGATGCGGTCTTAAAGCATAAGGTGCAAAAGGGCGATGCCGTGTTTATCCGCTATGAGGGGCCGAAGGGCAGCGGTATGCCGGAGATGTTCTACACTTCCGAGGCGATCAGCAGCGATAAAGAGCTGGGAAAAAGCATTGCGCTGATCACGGATGGCCGTTTCTCCGGAGCATCCACAGGGCCGGTGATCGGGCACTGCAGCCCGGAGGCGGTGGACTGCGGCCCCATCGCGCTGGTGGAAGAAGGGGATCTGATCGAGATTGATGTGGAAGAACGGAAACTGAATATCATCGGAATTGCAGGGGAACGTAAGACGATGGAGGAAGTGGCCGCTGTGCTGGAAGAGAGACGGAAGCAGTGGAAGCCCAGAGAGCCTAAGTATAAGAAAGGGGTTCTGAGGATGTTCAGTGAACATGCGGTAAGTCCGATGAAAGGGGCATATCTGGATTTTTAAGCGTAAACCTTAATGAGGGTTACGGGATGGAGATATCCGTGCGAAACGGTCTGGCGACAGAGTCCGTTAACAAACAGGATATCTGAAAGACAGGATAACGGGAAGACAGGATAGCAGAAAGACAGTATAGCAGGAAGAGGAGATGGGTGCATGAAGACGATTGCAGAACAATTTTATGAATATGGAGTAGTGCCGGTAGTGGTGCTGGAGGAAGCGAAGGACGCGCTGCCGTTGGCAAAAGCGCTGGTGGAGGGTGGTCTGCCCTGTGCGGAGGTGACGTTCCGCACGGAGGCGGCGGAAGAGTCCATCCGTCTGATGAGTGAGAAGTATCCGGAGATGTTGGTCGGAGCAGGAACGGTGCTGACAACAAAGCAGGTGGACCGGGCTGCAGCGGCAGGAGCGAAGTTCATCGTCAGCCCCGGTTTTGATCCGGAGATCGTGGATTATTGTCTGGAGAAAAAGATTCCGGTATTCCCGGGATGTATCACACCCTCTGAGGTGGCGCAGGCAGTGAAGCGCGGTCTGGAGGTGGTGAAGTTCTTCCCGGCGGAGCAGGCCGGCGGCGTGGCGATGATCAAGGCGATGGCGGCCCCCTATACGATGGTGAAGTTTATGCCTACAGGCGGCATCAGTGCAAAGAATTTAAAGGATTATCTTAGTTTCGGCAAGATCCTGTGTTGCGGCGGCAGTTGGATGGTGAAGGGGGATATGATACGGAACGGGGAATTTGATAAGATCCGGGAGCTGACAAAGGAGGCTGTGGAGCTGGCAGCGTCGATCCGGGGATAAAGACGGAACAAGAGCGGAGAAAAGAGTCAGGAAAAGAGAGGGAGAACATTATGGAACTGAATTTGAGACCAGAAAAGGAATGCAGATATGATGCGGTGTCTTTGGGCGAGGTAATGCTGCGGCTGGATCCGGGCGAAGGACGGATTCGGACAGCCAGAAGTTTCCGGGCCTGGGAGGGCGGCGGAGAGTACAATGTTGTTCGCGGACTGCGCAGATGCTTCGGATTAAAAACGGGTGTTATCACGGCTTTTGCGGATAATGAAGTCGGGATGTTGATGGAAGACTTTATTCTGCAGGGTGGCGTGGACACTTCACTGATCAAGTGGATGAAGACGGACGGGATCGGAAGAACCTGCCGGAATGGACTGAATTTTACAGAGCGAGGCTTTGGTATCCGCGGGGCAGTGGGATGTTCCGACCGTGCGAATACGGCAATCTCCAAGGCGACGCCGGAGGATTTTGATTTTGAGCATATCTTTGGGGAGCTGGGTGCGCGCTGGCTGCATACGGGTGGTATCTATGCAGCACTGTCCGAGCAGTCTTGTGAGACGGTACTGGCGGCGATCAAGACGGCCAAGAAATACGGCACGGTGATTTCTTATGACCTGAATTACCGGCCTTCTATGTGGAGCGCCATCGGCGGCCTTGCCAAGGCGCAGGAAGTTAATAAGGAGATTGCGAAGTATGTGGATGTGATGATCGGCAATGAGGAAGACTTCACGGCCTGTCTGGGATTCGAGATCGAGGGAAATGATGAGAACTTAAAGGAACTGAATCTGGACGGTTATAAGAAGATGATCAATCATGCGGCGCAGGTTTATCCGAATTTCAAAGTGGTTGCCACCACATTGCGTGAGGTGAAGACAGCTACGGTGAACGACTGGAGCGCTATCTGCTGGGCGGACGGCGAGATCTACAAGGCGAAGGACTACAAGGGACTGGAGATCATGGACCGCGTGGGCGGCGGCGATTCCTTTGCGTCCGGTCTGATCTATGGCCTGATGACTACGGGAGACGCGGAGCTGGCGGTCAACTATGGCGCGGCACATGGAGCCCTGGCCATGACGACGCCGGGTGATACGACCATGGCCAGCCGGAAGGAAGTAGAGGCGATCATGGGCGGCGCAGGCGCGCGGGTGCAGAGATAGCAGGCGCATCGAATCTTCGGAAGAAGCATAAGATGTGGAAACAACGGATATAATAACGGAAACAATTATGAAAATTGAAACGGCGGGCACTGTCTTGGAAGGTAACAGGACAGTGCCTGTTGTTATTGGGGATTGCGTCATGCGGACCATGATTCCCTCATCTTTTTGCTGTATAGCGACCATAATTCCCTCATCTTTTTGTGATTATATAAAATAATTCCCTCATTTTTTTGTAAATTCTATGGTAAAATTCCCTCATTTTTTTGCACTGCATTGTATTTTTTGAGAAAATGGCATATACTGATAAGGGGAAAAGCAGAAGGAGTGTGGGCGGTCATGGTTTATTTGAAACGAAAAATAGATACATTTCTGATGGAGTGGAAGAATGACCCGTTGAGGAAGCCGCTGGTGGTCAAGGGGCCGCGGCAGGTCGGGAAGACGGAGTCCATCAGAAGATTCGGGGAACAGAACTATGAGTGCATGGTGGAGATCAACTTTGTGGAAGAACCGAAGTACAGGATGATCACGGCGGACGGCTACAAGACGGCGGATCTGGTCCGGAATATTTCGCGCATGGATCCGACGAAGAAATTCGTCGAGGGGAAAACGCTGCTCTTTTTTGATGAACTGCAGGAGTTTCCGGAGATTGCCACGGCACTCAAATTTTTTGCACAGGACGGAAGATTTGATGTCATATGCAGTGGTTCCATGCTGGGTATCCATTATGGAAGGATAGAGAGCAACAGTGTGGGGTATAAGTCGGATTATACCATGCATTCCTTTGATTTTGAGGAATTTCTGTGGGCGAAGGGTTATGAGGAGAGTGTTGCAGATGAACTTCTGGATCATATGCGGGAGGAAAAGCCGTTTAACGAGGCGCAGATGTCCGTCTACGGCGGTCTGTTTCTGGATTATTGTATTCTGGGCGGGATGCCTGCGGTGGTCAGAGAGTATATCATAAAGGACAGCTTTGAGGGATCGCTGACGATCCAGAGGCAGCTTCTGGCGGATTATGAGGAGGATGTGCGGAAGTATGCGGAAGGGATGGACCAGACGAGAATCCTCAATGTGTTCCGACAGATTCCGGTCCAGCTTTCCAAGGATAATAAGAAGTTCCAGATCTCGAAGGTGGCGTCTGGTGCCAGGTTTAAGGATTACCGGGGCTGTATCGAGTGGCTGGCGGATGCGGGAATCATTAATGTCTGTTACTGTATGCATTTTCCGGAACTTCCGCTGAAAGGAAATTTTGACGAGACGAAGTACAAGATCTATTTTGCGGACAGCGGACTGCTTGTGGCCATGCTGGATGAGGAGGCGCAGGAGGATCTGCGGGCGAACCGGAATCTGGGCGTCTACAAAGGGGCGCTGTATGAGAACGTGGTGGGTGAGGCACTGGTGAAAAGCGGATACGGGCTTTACTATTATAAGCGCGAGGATTCTACGCTGGAGGAAGACTTCTTCGTCCGGACGGCACAAGAGCTGATCCCCGTGGAGGTGAAGGCGACGAATGGCCGGGCGAAGTCACTGCGGACGCTGATCAGAGGGGAAAAGTATGAGGACATACGCTACGGGATAAAGTTTACGGGTGGAAATGTGGGGTATGATGATCAGATTTATACCTTTCCGTACTTTTGTGCGTTTCTGTTGAAGCGGTATCTGAAAGGGAGGTAAAACTGGTGGGAGAAGAAAAGGGGAGGTGATCGGTAATGAAGAACCCGCAGAAAGATCCTTTTGAGGAGTACTTAAGAGAAGCAGAGCCGGAGCGGCGGGAACGTGGATATGCCTGGCATACGGCGATCGGACTTCAGGCGGTGGATGGTCTGATGCCGTCCGATTATCTGAAAGAAACTGCAAGGAAAAATATTGAAGGCGATATTTCACTGGATCAGGCGCAGACGTTGATCGAGACATATTATGAGGAGAACCCGGAAGTTGGGGAGGACCGAACGAAGGAGGCAGATCTTGTCTCGGTGAGGATAGCAATGCTGCTTTCTGAAAACGCTTTTGTTTTTTCTTCTGCACAATATCTCTCGATTCACAGGAGATTGTTCGAAGGTATCTACGCACATGCCGGTAAGATCAGAGACTATAATATTACGAAGAAAGAATGGGTACTTGATGGAGATACCGTGATCTATGGCGGTGCGACGGAACTTAGAGCGACGCTGGAATATGATCTTGCGCAGGAGAAAGCCTACAGCTATAAAGGGCTTACCATGACGGAAGTAATATGGCATCTTGCCGGATTTATTTCGAGACTTTGGCAGATTCATGTTTTTGGGGAAGGGAATACAAGGACGACAGCAGTTTTCTTTATCCAGTATCTGCGTACGCTCGGGTTTGCTGTCACTAATGATATTTTTGCCAATCATGCATGGTATTTTCGAAATGCCATGGTGAGGGCGAATTATAACAATCTGAAGCTGGGTGTGCATGAGACGACAGAGTATTTGGAACTGTTTTTGAGAAACCTGTTACTTGGAGAAGATCATGAAATGCATAATCGTGTCATGCATATCAGCGGTTCTTTTTCACCGGTATCGGAGCAGGATGACCCAATAAATGACCCAATAAATGACCCAATAAAATTATCGGACCGGGAGAGGGCGCTTTTGCAGCAGCTTCGCAGATCGCCGTCTTTAACAAGAAAGGAACTGGCAGAAATCATGCAGTGCTCGGAAAGTACGATAAAAAGAATGCTGCAGAATCTGGCGGAAAGTAAGCTGATCACCCGCATTGGTTCACGCAAGACCGGTGAGTGGGTCATCAATGATTCAAAAAATATCCGTTTGTAACCGGATTGTAATATCTGCTGTCTATGATGAAGATAAGCAAATTAAAGACAAGGAGAAACAGACAGCATGGATATTTTAAAGGCGGTACATCTTAAGAAGTATTACGGAAGCGGGGAGAATCTGGTAAAGGCGGTGGACGATGTCAGTTTCGGCATCGAGAAGGGCAGCTTCACGGCGATCGTGGGGACGTCTGGCAGCGGCAAGACGACGCTTTTGAATCTGATCGGGGGACTGGACTTTGCGGATGCGGGGGAGGTCATCATAGACGGACACTCGATCATGGAGATGTCGAAGGAGGAGCTGACGGTGTTTCGGCGCCGGCATATCGGTTTTGTCTTCCAGAATTACAATCTGATCTCGGTACAGAATGTGTATAAGAATATCGTGCTTCCCATCCGGCTGGATGGCAGGAAACCGGATCGGGATTATATCGCGCAGATCTGCGGACAGTTGGGGATCGAAGGGAAAATGGACCGGTATCCCAATCAGCTTTCCGGCGGACAGCAGCAGAGGGTGTCCATCGCCAGGGCCATTGCGGCCAAACCGGCGGTGCTGCTGGCGGATGAACCTACCGGCAATCTGGATACCAGAACCAGCACAGAGGTGATGGGATTGTTGAAGATGACTTCCAGAGAATTTAACCAGACGATTATTATGATCACACATGATGATGCCATAGCGCAGCTGGCGGACCGGGTGATCCATATCGAGGACGGTAAGCTGGTGAGAGAGCAGGAGGTGCAGGCATGAGCATGATGTTCAGGAATTCCGACCAGAAACTGGAAAAAGAACTGGCTGCCGACGACTACAGGGCGCATCCGGTGCGCAACAGGCTGGCGGTGCTGGCTGTGGCGCTGACGGCGCTGCTTATCGTTGTTATTTTTACGGTGGGGATCGGTTATATGACGGCCATGACACGTTATATGGGGGCATCCCCGGGGCCGGGTACGGACAGCGCAATGATCTATGGTGACGAGGAAATTCTGGAGCGGGCAAAAGGGCTGCCGCAGGTGGATTGGGCGGCTTACGCCAAGCGATGCAGTGCAAGTTATCTGCACAATCAGGAATTTTCCGGTGTGGATGTGCGGCTGTTTGCGGCGGATGAAGTGCATTATGAGAAAAATATGGTGGATCTGATCGCCGGCAGATATCCGGAGAGCGGGGATGAGATTCTGCTGTCCGATACCATGTCGGAGCGTCTGGGGCTGGGGAAACAGTTAAACGTCACCTATGACCTCGTAGTGCTGGTGGAGGGAGAAGCCGAAGGGCAGCAGACGGAAAAAGTGATTCCTATGACGGTGTGCGGTTATTATAAGAATCCGCTGAGCGGTGTCGCGGATATCTATGAGGAGATCTACACGGGAAAAGCCTTTATCGAGAAGCACAATCCGGGACTGATCAAGGGGTATGACCATATCTATGTGAAGCTGAACAATTTGAATCCCTTAAGGCTGGGGACGGATAAGCATGAGAAGCTGACAGAAGTGAATGAGCAGGCAGCAGGCAACGGCATTCAGTACAAGGCCAGTGATCTGTCCTATGCGGCGTTGGCTCCGATCATACTGCTTCTGCTGTGCGTGATGTTCTGCGGGTACTTTTTTATCTATAATATATTTGACATCTCGATCGAGAATGATATACGGTTCTATGGGGAATTAAAGACCATCGGCATGACAAGGCAGCAGCTTAAGCGGATGCTGTTGTGGCAGATGAACAGGATCTCCCTGATCGGTATTGTGCTGGGAGGCATGATCGGATACGGTATCGGACGGATGGCAGCGGGTGCGGTTATGGACGCTTTTGCGGAAGGCATTTCCTCTTTCTATAAGCCGGCTGGTTTCGTACAGGTGTTTGCGCTGGGAGCGGTGTTTTCCTGGATTACGGTGCTTGTCAGTACCATGAAGCCTTTTCGGATCGCCAGCACGATCTCCCCTGTAGAGGCGGCCAGATACCGCGGCAGGAAGAAAAAGGGTGTTTTCTCGGTTATCTCTTTTGCCTTAAGCGGGATTCTGTTTCTGGTTGTGTATACAATCTCTATGGGGTATTCAGTGGAGGTGCATACGGCGGAGCACAACGGCACGGATTTCCGCATAGTGCAGAAAACGGTCAAATTCGGATCGGAGGAGCCTTATCAGCCGATCAGTGATGAGCTGGTGCAAAAGATCAGGGAGCAGGAGTTTGTGGAAGATTTCCGGGTTACCTATATGGCCAGGACAAAGCCGGACTGGTCGATCCTCAGAGGCGGTTATTATTATGATCTGTCTCAGGGAGAGATTACGGGAGAAGGGGAGCTGGCCCGTGACAGACAGGCTTATGTGGACAGCATGGAACAGAAATGGGGCGTGGATCCCTGGCATAGTCTTCCCGGAAAGAACGAGAGGGACAATTATCCGGTCAGCGTTGCGGGTATGGATGCGGCGTATCTTGACCATGAAAGTCAATATTTTACCGTGCTGGAAGGGGAGTTTGACGCCGAACGGTTTGCACAGGGTGGTTATCTGATCTACAACCGTTCCCTCTATCTCAATGATATGGAGCAGAGCGAGGGCATGGCGTATCAGGTACATGCAGGCGACCGGGTGTCGGTCACGTTCTTTGACAGTGCGGCAGATCGTTACGTGGAGCGGGAATTTACGGTGATGGCTTTGGTGACAGGCCATAATATCTACGGCACGGATAATATGGGGGAAGTCAATATCTGGCTGACAGATGAGGCATTTCAGGAGATTTATTCAAATTACGGGGAGCTGATCGGGAGTATCTGCTTTAATGCATCCGGAAAAAGGCAGGACGGGACGGCGCTTTCCGACAGGGAACAGTATGAGATCATTGCCGGGCTTGTGGAGGAAGACGGGAATCTGCAGCTTTCGCTTGATTCCGCTTATATGACCCGGGTACAGAATACGGAAACGAAGAGGAGTATGACGGCTTTCGGTATTCTGCTGGCGGTGATCGTGGGATTGATCGGCGTAGCCAATATGGTGAATACGGTGACTACGGATGTGATGGCCAGGAAGGTGGAGTATGCGGCCATGCAGTCCATCGGGATGACGGGGCGGCAGATGAAGCGGGATATTTTCGAGAAGTACGCCGTGCTTGTCGCCACAGCGCTGGGACTGGCGACCGTGGCGGGAGCGGCGCTGGCCTGTAAGGTCGGGGCGCAGCCGGGATTTAATTTTTCGGCAGGAGCGTTTGTGCAGGCGCTTATGATCTTTGTGGTGATCTCGGCCGGGTTGTGCGTGGTGATGGCGCAGGTGCTCACCTGGGGGATGAACAGGAGGTCGATTGTGGAGCGGCTGCGGGAAGTGGTGTAGAGAGTTGTCTGTGCACCAAAGCCGGATGATATAGCCGTATGACTTAGAATCGTTGTGAAAAGTGTTATGCCGGGGAGATTTGCGAAATTAAAAGTGTTATGATGGGGAAAGTTATGGGGAGAGAGATTTGCGATAAGGTTGTAATTTGAGAAGGGAAGGGCAGGTGAGTGGGGATGGAGAAGCGGATTTTGGTTGTTGAGGATGATCGGGCGTTGAATGAGGGGATTGTGTTTGCGCTGCGGCGGGAGGGGTATCTGACGAACAGTGCCTATAGCCTGCGGGAAGCGCGGGAGAAGCTGGGGGAGAGGATGCATTTGGTGCTGCTGGATATCAACCTGCCGGACGGGGACGGCAGGGAATTTCTGGGGAGTGTGCTGGCCGGGCAGCCGGCTCCGGTACTTCTGCTGACGGCCAGAGACACGGAGGAAGACATGCTGCAGGGATTCCGTGCAGGGTGCGATGATTATATTACGAAGCCCTTTTCCATGCCGGTGCTGCTTATGAAGATCGCGGCAGTCTTAAAGCGCAGTGAGGGCGTGTCGCGGCAGATCTATACGAATGGCGAACTGCTGTATGATTTTGAGAACAAGACATTGACCAGGCGGGGAGAGGCGGTGGAGCTTACGGCGCTGGAATGCAGGCTGATGGAGCTTTTTCTCCATAACAGGGGTATCGTGCTGACGAGGGAGCGGATATTGGACCGGATCTGGGATGCGGATGAACGGTTTGTGGAGAGCAGGACACTGAATGTGACGATCCGCAGGCTGCGTATGAAGGTGGAAGAGAATCCGGAGGAGCCGATTTATATCAGGACAGTGTTTGGATTGGGGTATAAGTGGGAGGATGGACGGAAATGAACAGGCGGTATAAGGGCAACGGTACAGACGGTATATGGACAGGCGGTATGGGTGTAATGCTCATACTGCTTTTCCTGTTCAGCGAGCTTTCCTGCAGACGGCCGGCTTACGGCACCTGGCTGATCATTCTGTATGGGGCGCTGAATCTGGCGGTGTTTGCGGGGGTGTATCTTGTGATCGAAAGGCGGGTGGACGGGAAGCTGCATGCGTTCAGTGAGATGATGGGGGAATTGATCGACGGCAGGGTTACGATCGCCTTTCCGGTGACGGAGGATACGATCCTGTCCAGAATGCAGGGGCAGTTATTGCGGCTTTATGATATTCTGTGCTCTTATGAGGAGCGGGAGCGGCAGTTTCGCAGGCAGCTGGATGAGAATATCGGAGATCTGGTGCACCAGCTTAACACGCCGGTCACGAATATCGGGATGTATGCGGGATTTTTGGGACGGGATGATTTGACGGTGGATGAAAAGGGGAGATTCCTTGCCTGTCTGGAGGAACAGACGAGAAAGCTTACCTGGCTGGGAGAGAGCTTTTCCAGAGTGTCGCGGCTGGAGACCGGGATCATCCGTTTGAAACCGGAACGGCAGAGCCTGGAAATGATCCTTTTGCAGGCGGTGGGACAGGTGATGGAGAAGGCGAAGAGCCGGGGGATGGAGATTAATTTGTCTGGCCGGGTAAAAAGTCAGGTGATGGCAGACGCGAAATGGACGACGGAGGCAGTTTTCAATGTGCTGGATAACGCGGTGAAGTATGGGGATGCGGGCAGCAGGATCGAGATGGAAGTAATGGAACTGACAAATTATGTAGGAGTGGCAGTGCGGGGCAGCGGGGTTCGGATCGCGCCGGAGGAATATCACAAGTTATTTAAACGGTTTTACAGGGGCAGGGAGGTCGGAGAAAGAGAAGGCGTCGGGCTGGGGCTGTATATTACGAGGAAGATTCTGGAGGAAGAAGGGGGCTATATCAAGGCAGGCAGGGCGGCGGATGGGCGCACGGAGTTTGTGCTTTACCTTACGGCGGGGCGTTTATCTTCTGGTGCATGAACGAGTCTCATATTCCTGATACAGCTGTTCCCGATATTGGACGTCAAAAATGGCACGGTCGGCGTCTTCATTTCTTCCGGCATTTTTAAGAAACTGCAGCAGCTCTGCCAGACGATCTTCACCTTTTTGCATTCCCTGTTCAATGCCCTGTTCTATTCCGATTTCAAGGATATTCATTTTCACAGCCTCCCATTCTTCTGATTGTTTCACATCCTGAACGATCCGGTCCAGATCCAGAATGCGGTCGTCCTGTACGGTAATATTGGAATTGTCTAAAGTAGTTTCTTTCATATACTGCAGCAGGCTGATCAGTTCCGGGCGGCCGTTATGGCTGGTCATGTTCAGGAAGATCTTGCTTGTGCCGTCATTCAAGGGAAGGTCGGGCACTTCTTCGCAGCGTTCTCTAAAAGTATACATGGCCAGATCTTTCTTAAAGATATCTTCCTGTGTGATAAAAATGATCACTGTGGATGGAAGGTGTTTATAGCGGGTCTTTTTTCCGGATTTCAGGAGCGGGGTGTCCAGTAATCCCTGATAAAAGCGGGAGCGTTTACGGATATCGTCACCGGAGGCGTTATTCTGCATCTCCATGTCAAACTGACGGTTATGCTCGTCCTGTGCCCAGGCATCCAGCCGTATGGCACGTTTTCCTGATTTATTCAGGATCACCTGTTCGACCTGTACTTTTTTCAGCTGTAGATTCGGCTCATCCAGTATGATGCTGAGAACATCTTCATAAGCCCTTTGCACTTTCATCACTGACAGGAACAGGGCGAAGTCGCTTAAGTTGAACTGGTAGTCCGCAGGAAGTACAGGGGCCGGATCGGAGATATTTTGAGTTTCCGGCTGCCGCTGTGACTTTGTGCCTGTCAATGTGTTTTGTAGAGTCGTTTTTTTGGTTGCTGATTGTTGCTGCATGGTTCATCCTCTCTTTCGTTTGGTAGAAAAGTGTTTCGCGCGGCAGAGAGGATGCGCTGTTTACAGTTGATCTTCTCCCCGCAGTGATTCAGTTGTAAGCAAGGAGTTCCTGCAGAGAATACTCTGCGCTGATACGGACTTCATGAAAAAAGCTGCAAGTCCGGTAAGATACTGTAAGAATCTTAGATCTGTTTTATAAGGAAGTACTCCGGAGATACGAATCCGCAGAGCGAATTTCGTAAATGAGCTATACGTAAAAAAGACTTTGCTCATTTTGTTTTTTGCTTGCTTTTATCCTAACACAGGACATAACGTATGGCAAGATTTTTTGGGGAGAAAAGGGGCATAAATTTTTCTGTCATAAAAGGTATCTTGTAAGAGGGGCAAAAAGTCAAAATAATAGTATTTTTTCTTAAAATATCGTAAGTGTTTTCTGAATAAATGCAATATAATGAAATTATCTTAATGGGGCAGACGGCGGGTTATTTGACCGGGCTGTCTGTACGGTAAAAAACAACAGGAGGAAAAGGCATGATTCAGAAGTATGTATACGGAAAACCATTTACAACAGAGGCCGTAGTGGAGGAAGTGGCGCCAGGAGTGGGTGCACCGGCTTATGGCAGTATTGAGACGAAGGAGCGTTTTTGCTTTACTTACAAGATGGCGGAGAATGATATCGTGTACGGTCTGGGGGAGGCCAACAGGGGACTGAACAAGCGGGGATACTGCTATGCTAGCAACTGCACGGATGATCCGAACCACACAGAAGACAAGCGGTCGTTATATGGTGCGCATAATTTTATCATTGTGGCGGGCAGGGAAACGTTTGGACTGTTTTTCGATTATCCGTCTTTGATCAGTTTTGATATCGGCTATACGAAGGCGGATACATTACAGGTGTCATGTGAAAATGCGGACTTGAATCTGTTTGTGATCGACGGGGATTCACCGTATGATATTGTGAAGCAGTTCCGCGGGATCATCGGTAGAAGCTACATTCCGCCCAGATATGCTTTTGGCTTCGGACAGAGCAGATGGGGGTATAAGACGAAGGACGATTTCCGCAGGGTGGTAGACGGCTACAGGGAGAACGGTGTGCCGCTGGATATGGTCTATATGGATATCGACTATATGCAGGGCTTTAAGGACTTTACGTTAAATGAGGAGAATTTCCAGGATTTTCCGGCGTTTGTGCAGGAGATGAAGGACAGGAATATCCGGCTGATCCCGATCATTGATGCAGGGGTGAAGGTGGAGGAAGGCTACGACATTTACGAGGAGGGTGTGAAGAACCGTTATTTCTGCCAGCGAGAGGACGGCAGCGATTTCGTGGCTGCGGTGTGGCCCGGGGATACGCATTTCCCGGATGTGCTGAATGAGGAAGCGCGGAAATGGTTTGGCGATAAGTACCGCATTCTGACTGATCAGGGCATTGAGGGCTTCTGGAATGATATGAATGAGCCGGCAATCTTCTATTCCAGGGAAGGGATGGCGGAATTAAAGGATATGCTTAAAGATTTCCTGGAGAATGAGATGGAAGGTGGTATCACTGCCGGGGAGATGGCCGCAGATAACAGGAATCAGGGCGAAGATGGTGAGAAAACTGCTGCGGAAGGCGATAAGAAACGTTTTGCCGGCCCGTCTGTATGGCCGTTGATGTGGAAGCTGGGCAGTCTGGCCAACAGCAGGGAAGATTACAGGCGTTTTTATCATAATACGAAGGATGGAAGAGTGCGCCACGACAAGGTACATAATCTGTTCGGCTATTATATGACGAGGGCGGCCGGAGAGGCTTTTGAGCGGATCGATCCGGACAAGAGATTCCTCATGTTCTCCCGTTCTTCTTATATAGGTATGCACCGTTATGGCGGCATCTGGACAGGGGACAACAAGTCCTGGTGGTCTCATATCCTGCTGAACCTGAAAATGCTGCCGTCCTTAAATATGTGCGGTTTCCTGTATACCGGTGCGGATCTGGGCGGATTCGGCGCCGATACGACAAGGGATATGCTGCTGCGCTGGCTGGCGCTGGGCGTATTTACACCGTTGATGCGCAACCATGCGGCACAGGGGACGAGAGAGCAGGAGTGCTATCAGTTTGAGGCGATAGAGGATTTCCGCCATGTGATCGGCGTGCGTTACCGCCTGCTTCCGTATCTGTACAGCGAATATATGAAGGCAGCGTTAAATAACGACTTGTATTTTAAACCGCTGGCTTTCGTTTATCCGGAAGATGCGATGGCGCTGCAGGTGGAAGATCAGATGATGCTGGGGGATGAAATCATGATCGCTCCGGTCTACACGCAGAATGCGAAGGGGCGTTATGTTTATCTGCCGGAAGAGATGAAGTTCGTCAAATTCCTGCCGGACGGCACGATCAGTGAGGAAGTACTGGGGCAGGGGCATCATTATGTGGAGATCGCTCTGAATGAAGTGCCGCTGTTTATCCGCAGCGGAAAGTGTATTCCGCTGGCAGAGTCGGCTGAATATGTGGAAGCGGTTGACATGGAGCATATGACGGTACTTGGATTTGCGGGGGCAGAGTATATGCTGTATGAGGATGACGGTGTGAGCAGGAACTACCGGAAGCCGGAAGAATATCGAAAGTTCAGTATGTAAAAATAGTAAGCGTTATATAACGGATGATAAGTAACAGGCAATACAATAGGTAATGGGTAATAGGTAACAGGTAATAGGTAACAGGTAATAAGTAACAAGTAATAAGTAATAAGTAATAAGTAACAGGTAATAAATAACAGGTAATAAGTAGCAGATCATGAAAAACAGATCCCGGCAGGCTGAGAATGTCTGCCGGGATCTGTTTTTGTAAAAATAACATTAGTAATGATATTTCCTGCGTTTTCCGAGCAGGAACAGCAGTGCGACGATAACGGCCGCTGCCTCTGCCGCGACTATGGAGATCCAGATGCCGTCAAGGCCCCAGATCAGCGGCAGGAGCAGGACTGCGGAGATCTGGAAGACCAGGGTCCGCAGAAAGGAGATCAGGGCGGAGGTAAGGCCGTCTCCCAGCGCCGTAAAGAAGGCGGAGCCGAAGATGGCGAATCCTGCAAAGAGGAAGGAAAAGGAGAAGACAAAGAAGCCGCGTAACGTCATTGTAAGCAGTTCCTGGTCGTAACCGACGAACATCCGGGAAAGCGGCCCGGCCAGCAGCTGTGCGGCAGCAAACATCAAAACTGCAAAAACAGTTGTTACGATAAAACTTTTCTTCAACAGGCCCTTTAACTCTTCGTAGCTGCCGGCGCCGCTGTGGTAGCCGATCACCGGGGAGACGCCTACGGAGAAGCCGATGAAAGCGGCCAGAAAGATCATATTGACATACATCAGCACACCGTAGGCGGCAACGCCGTCTTCTCCGGCGTATTTTAACAGCTGGATATTGTAGAGCATGCTGACGATGGAGGCGGATATGTTGTTCATCAGCTCCGAGGAACCGTTGGCGCAGACTTTCAGCAATGCCGTGCCATCGAATTTCGCTTTCGTAAGCCGCAGCAGGCTGGTGTTCGGCCGGGCGAAATAGAGCAGCGGGAGAATGCCGCCCACACACTGGCCGATGGCGGTAGCCGCGGCCGCGCCCTGCAGTCCCCAGCGGAAGACGATGATAAAAAGGGCGTCCAGCAGGGCATTGGTCAGTCCGGCGGCGATGGTTATATAGAGCCCCAGCTTCGGCTTCTCGGCGGTGGCGAACAGGCACTGAAATTCATACTGCAGAATATAGGCGGTCACTGCGGGCAGAATGATCTTCCCGTAGGTGATACAGTCTTCCAGCATCTGGCCGCCGGCGCCTAACATGGACAGAAGAGGACGCAAACATAACAGTCCTGCTGCAGTCAGCACAATACCGCAGGCCGCGGAAACATAGACCAGCATGGAGAAAAGCTCGTTGGCCTTTTCCTTATGGCCGGCCCCCATGGTGATGGCGATCAGGGCGCCGCCTCCTGTGCCGAACAGGAAACCGACGCAGCCTAAGATGATCAGTACAGGCATAATGAAGTTGACAGCGGTAAAGGCTGTCTTTCCTACAAAATTTGACACGAAGAAACCGTCAACCACACCGTAGACCGAGGTAAAGATCAGCATGATGATGGAGGGCAGTGTAAATCGTAACAGGCGTTTGTAATTGAAGTGATCGGATAATTGCATCATGGATTTCCGTACTCCTTTCTCTGGTCTTTGGACAGCATCGCGGCCTGCTTTCGCAGGGCATGAAGATAGGCTTCTGTCAGTGCAATGTATTTCTCGACGTCTTCCGGTGGCCAGGAGGCAAAGACAGCGTTCTCCATCTCATGGAGGCGACCGGCAGTCTGTTGTGTCAGCTGTTTGCCGGCTTCTGTCAGGCAGACATTCTTATTCTTCGGGCTTAAGGGTTCCAGATATACAATGCCTTCCTGCTCCAGCCTGCGCAGGGCGGAATTGATGGTCTGTTTGCTGAGGCCGGTGAGGCGGCATATTTTCTGCAGCGGGCAGTCCGTACCGTTATCGCAGATGGTATAGAGGATCCGCATCATGCTGTCGGACAGGCCGAATTTTGTGGAGAGTTCATGATAGGTAGCGTCGATTTCTCCCACCAGATAATTGTAACGTTTCAATTTTTTGGAAAGATTGTCACACATGTCCCGTCTCCTTTTTTGACTTTGTAATAGTACGAAATCGTACCATGAGGGTTATTATAGTATGATTTCGTACTATTGTCAATAGGGTCGGGCAAAACAGGAGGGAGTTTGGTAACAGTTCAGTCCAGGTCTTTGCATTGACTGCAGAGGCCTTTTTCATGACAGCACACGAACTTGCTTCCTTACGGGAAAGCGTGGTAAGATAGTAAAAGAGTAAATGGTAACATTGGGGAGAGGATTTTATGATGCATTCAACTGATTTTTCTAAGGGGAAGGTCTGGCAGAATATTGTTGCGCAGTCGATACCGCTGATTCTGGCACAGCTGGTACAGCTTTTGTATAATGTGGTGGACCGTATTTATATCGGGCATCTGCCGGGAGCGGACAGCATGGCGCTGACGGGGATCGGGCTGGTGTTTCCGCTGACGACGCTGATCGCGGCCTTTACGTTTCTGTTCGGCACGGGCGGCACGCCGCTTTTTTCCATTGCGAGGGGAGCGGGGAAGGAAGAGCGGGCAGGAAAAATACTGGGCAATACGTTTTCGCTTCTGCTTGCCGCATCGGTGGTATTGTTTTTGTTCTGTTATCTGTTTCGCAGGCCGGTGCTTTATCTGTTCGGTGCCAGCGACGCTTCTTATCTGTATGCGGACGCCTACCTGCGGATCTATCTGATCGGGACGCCTTTTACGATGCTGGCAACGGGGCTGAACGGCTTCATCAATGCGCAGGGATTCCCGCGGATCGGTATGCTGACGACGCTGTTTGGCGCCGTGCTCAATCTGGTGCTGGATCCTGTTTTTATTTTCGGGCTGCATATGGGCGTGGGCGGTGCGGCGCTGGCGACGGTGTTAAGCCAGGCGGTGTCCTGTATCTGGGTACTGTGTTTTTTGACAGGAAAAAAGGCGCTGCTTCCCATGCAGAGGCGGAATCTGCGGATCGACGGCAGGCTGGCGGGAGAGATCATGGCGCTGGGCATGTCGGGTTTTATCATGCAGGGAACGAACTGTCTTGTGCAGGTGGTGTGCAATGCGACGCTTAAGATTTACGGCGGCGACCTTTACGTGGGTGTGATGACGGTGATCAATTCCGCCAGGGAGATCCTGTCCCTGCCGGTCAGCGGCATCACAAACGGGGCGCAGCCGGTACTGGGATATAATTACGGGGCGAAGGAATATGAGAAGGTCCGGGAGGGCATCCGTTTTATGACGGTGCTTGGCATCCTTTATACGGTAGTTGCATGGCTGCTGGTGATCTTAAGTCCGCATCTGCTGCTGTCCGTATTCACGGAGGACGGGGCCATGATCGAAGCGGGTGTGGATGCGCTGCGGCTGTACTTTTTCGGCTTTTTCTTTATGGCGTTTCAGTTTTCGGGGCAGGCGGCTTTTACTGCGCTGGGCTACTCCCGCCATGCGATCTTTTTCTCACTGCTGCGCAAGGCGGTGATCGTGGCGCCGCTGACGCTGCTGCTGCCAAAGGTGGGATTCGGGGTAAACGGGGTGTTCCTGGCGGAGCCTGTCTCCAATGCCATAGGCGGGCTGGCCTGCTTCGTGACCATGTATTTTACGCTTTACCGCAGATTGAAGGAATCGTAACAATCTGGCCAAAAGGATCCGGCGCTGGAATATAATTGTTCTTGTTCGGGCTTGTTTTTGATGATATACTGGCGTAAATATATTTTTCTTTGGAAAGGAGTTGTCCTATGCACAGAAAATTACTAATCTGTGTATTTCTCATATTTGCTTTTGTTTTCGCTTTTATCGGATGCTCTTTCCAGTCATCCGGTTCGCCTTCCGGGAAAGAAGCTGGAGAAGAGGCGGCGGATACAAAGGAAGTCTCCTCCGGGATCGGGAATGCCAAAGCGGCAGGGAAGAAGGCGGAAGCAGGAGGGCGGGCTACCGTGCAGACCTGTCTTGTTCCCGAAGCCTCCGGTGACGTTACATACGGCGATGACACGGTTTCCATAGACGCCTCCCATACTGACGAAGGGTATGTGATGATTCGCTATCAGGGAGGGGCATCCAAGGTCAAAGTGCAGATCACGGTGCCGGACTCGACTACCTATACTTATACGCTTGCCGGCAGCTCCTACGAGACTTTTCCGCTGTCGGAGGGGGACGGCAGCTATAAAGTCGATGTTCTGGAGCATGTACAGGATGATATGTACGCGCTGGCCTTTTCACAGGAGATGCAGGTGGAACTTGCGGATGAGTTCCGGCCCTTTTTGTATCCGAACCAGTATGCCTGGTTTACCCGGGACGATGAGACCGTGGCCTGCGGCATCAGGCTGTCCGGCGAGTCTGCCGATGATCTTGACTACGTGGAGCGGGTCTATCTGTATATCATAGAGAATATTACTTACGATGAGGAACTGGCGGCGACGGTCACGGGAGGATACCTGCCGGATGTGGACAGGACGCTGCAGACGAAGAAGGGCATCTGTTTTGACTATGCGTCGCTTATGGCGGCCATGCTCCGTTCACAGGGCATACCGACGAAGCTGCAGATCGGCTATTCCGGGGAGGCTTACCATGCCTGGATCAGCGTTTATCTGACGGAGATCGGTTGGGTGGACAGTATCATCGAATTTGACGGGAAGCACTGGTCTTTGATGGACCCCACGCTGGCGGCGGGCAACAGCCGTTCCTCCCTCAAAAAATATATCGGAGACGGGAAAAATTACACCGTAAAGTATTCCTACTAATTTGAAAAACAACACGAACGGAAACGGAGGACTACCAAATATGAAACCTTTTTCCAGTCTGGAATTATCTTCATTCTGCGGGCAGATCGCCTTGATCCTCAAGGCGGGCATTTCGTCGCTGGAAGGGCTTATGATCATGCAGGAGGATGCCGCGTCCTCCGGGGAGAAGGAGGTGCTTCTTGCGCTTCTTTCCAACATGCAGGAGACGGGCAGCCTGTATCAGGCAATGGAAGCTGCAGGGATCTATCCCTCTTATATGCTCCATATGGTGCAGATCGGTGAAGAGACGGGGACACTGGATGCGGTGATGGAGTCATTGCAGAACCACTACGCGCGGGAGGACTCGATCCGCAAAAGCATCCGCAGTTCCATTACCTATCCGATGATCATGGTCGCCATGATGACGCTGGTCATCGTTGTTCTGCTGGTAAAGGTGATGCCGGTCTTTAATCAGGTGTTCATTCAGCTGGGCACGGAGATGACAGGATTTTCCCGGACGCTGATGCATGCGGGAACGGCGCTTGGACGCTATTTCGTTGTCGTTATCCTCTTTTTGGCTGTCGTTGCGGGCATGATCTTCTACGGGACGCGTACCGCCGCGGGACGGCGTTTGTTTCAGAAGATCGGGTATAAACTTGGCTTTACGAGGGCGATCTATGAGGAGATCGCAGCCTGCCGGTTTGCCAGCGGCATGGCACTCACCTTGAGCAGCGGCCTGAATCCCGACCGCAGTATGGAGCTTGTCACTTCCTTAAATGACGATCCGGTGTTTCAGAAGAAGATAGAGCTGTGTCTGGAGAAAATCCGCGACGGGGAAGATCTCTCCGAGGCGCTTTTCCATGCGGGGATGTTTAGCGGCGTCTATGCGCGGATGGCTTCGATCGGTTCCAAAACAGGGTCCATGGATCAGGTGATGGAGCAGATTGCGGACCTGTATCAGGATGATATTGATACGAGAATGAACAATCTGCTGGCGGTGCTGGAACCTACGCTGGTGGCGGCGCTGTCCCTGATCGTGGGAGTGATCCTTCTGTCGGTGATGCTGCCGCTTATGGGGATCATGTCCAGTATTTAGTGCAGTGAGTCAGTGTGTCGTTTGGAGTGGGGCAGTGGAGGCAGCAGGCGTGCAGCGCCAGAGAGATAAGGAGCCAGGCTATGAAGCGGTTTGTATATCGTAAACAAAGAGGAGCACAGAGCAGAATGCTTCTGTCGGTCGGTGTGTTTCTGGTGATCGTGTTTGTCTTTTTGCAGGGGATATCCTCGATTTCCGAAGGGACGAGAAAACGGCAGAGGGAAAGTCTGGAAAATGCGATTATGCGCAGCGTCACGCACTGCTATGCGGTGGAGGGGGCGTATCCGGCAGATCTGGAATATTTGAAGAGCAGGTACGGGCTTACTTATGACGAAACTCTTTTTTTTGTAGATTACCGCACGATCGGTTCCAATATTCTGCCGGATATCACGATCATCGAAAAGGAGGAGTGAAGGCATGGGATTTCGTCTGAAACGCAGACATATCATTGATTTTCTGTTCCCGATCGCATTGTTCTTTGTCTTTGCCCTGTCGGCTCTTACGCTGATCCTGCTGGCGGCGGGCATATATCAGTCAACTACGGAAAGGTCTTCGCTCCAGTATACGTCCCGTACAGGATTGGCGTACATCGGCGAGAAGATCCACCAGAATGATGAAAACGGGGCCGTGTATCTGGGGCGTTTTGACGGCTGTGACGCCCTGATTCTGGAACAGCGTTATGAAGAAGAAAGCTATTATACTTATATTTATACATACGGGCAGGAACTGAAAGAGCTTTTTATCAAGGATGGAACGGCGGCTGCGGCCGGGAACGGCAAAACGATCCTTGAGGTGCACGATTTTTCCATGGAGCAGATTTCGGACCGGCTTCTCAAGTTCGAGTGTACGGATGAAGAAGGAAGAATGAGTGCAGCCGTGATCGGCATTCGGAGCAGACAGGACATGGGACGATGAAAGGACAGACAGGCAATGGTTCATAAAAGCAGGGCAAGATCATCCAGCTTATTTTTGATGGAGTTAATATTTGCGATTCTCTTTTTCTCAGTGGCGAGCGCTGTCTGTGTGGAGTTTTTTGTAAAAGCGCATCTGCTGAGCCGCGATTCGGATGCGTTGTCCAGAGCGGTCAACGAATGCGCAGGCGCCGCGGAGATCATCTGTACATCAAACGGCCTGCCGGAGGGGGTGGATCTGCTTGCGCAGCAGTACCCGGAAGGCGACTATCCGGAGCTGCCGGCAGAGAGCGGACCGGCGGAGACGGCAGAGGTACGGCTTTATTACGACGATTCCTTCGCGGCCTGCGGGCAGGAGACGGCGGCCTATGTTCTGGATATCCATATGGAGCAGGCGGAGCGGATGATCGAGGCCACACTGGAAATGAGAGAAGGCAGCGGCGGCCAGGAGGCGGAATCCTCCGTTTACCGGCTGCAGGTCGGGCATCATATTGCGAGGAGGACAGATGACAGTGAAGGATAAACAACAGCCTTTCTTTGTAAATATCGGATCTTCTTCGCTGCTGGTCATTTTTCTGGTACTCTGTCTGGCTACGTTTGCGATCCTGTCCCTTTCGAGCGCCAAAAGCGATCATACTTTCAGCGAAAGGCTGGCGGCGCATAAGCAGGCGTATTACGAAGCCTCGGAGAGGGCGGAGACGATCGTCGGCGAGATAGACCGTATTCTCTATGAGACGGCATCCGGCATTGACCAGACTGGTCTACATGATCCGGACATTTCCAGAGAGGCGGAAAAGGGGCTTGCGGTCTATTTTACAAGTGTCGGCGAAGCGGTTCATGAGATGCAGGTGGATGGGATTGTCCTGCAGGTGCAGCAGACGGAAGGAGAATGCATGATTTCCTTTCAGGTTCCGGCCGGGGAACGGCAGGCGCTGTCTGTGACGCTTGCGGTGACAGACTACCGGGCGCACGACAACTATTACGAAGTCAGGGCATGGAAGATTGTCAATACGGAAAGCCCGGCAAAGGAACAACCCTTGAAACTGCTGCCCGTTATACAGGAATAAGGATCATACGTTACGTTGAAAAGGAGTTTAAGACCATGAATTTACAGGAATGTCTACAGGAAGCGATCGCGCAGGAGGCTTCGGACGTATTCATCATTGCGGGACTGCCGCTCTCCTATCGGAAGAATGGGGTCATATGCCGGTTCAGTGAAGAGAAGCTGCTGCCGGCCGATACGGAAAGTGTGCTCACCGAAATCTACAGCTGTGCAGGCAACCGGGACATGCAGGGATTGTATGAGAACGGAGACGACGACTTCTCCTTTGCCATCAGAGGGCTTTCACGGTTTCGTGTCAGCGCCTACAAACAGAGAGGGACGCTGTCTGCCGTGATCCGTATCATTACTTTTGATCTGCCCGATGCACAGGCCCTGCATATTCCCGAGCACGTTCTGCGTCTGGGAGAAGCCGGCAAAGGGATGGTACTCGTCACCGGGCCGGCCGGAAGCGGTAAGTCCACCACGCTGGCCTGCATGATCGACCAGATCAATCGCAACCAGAGCAAACACATCATAACGCTGGAAGATCCGCTGGAATATCTGCACCAGCATGCACAGAGCGTTGTCAGCCAGCGGGAGATCAATGTGGATACCGAGAATTATGTCAGCGCGCTGCGGGCCGCGCTGCGCCAGAGCCCGGACGTAATCCTGCTGGGAGAAATGCGCGATCATGAGACGATAGAGGTTGCCATGACGGCGGCCGAGACCGGACACCTGCTGCTCTCGACGCTTCACACGATCGGTGCGGCCAATACCATCGACCGTATTATTGATGTATTTCCGGCAAACCAGCAGAAACAGATCGGCATCCAGCTGTCTACCGTGCTCAATGCGGTAGTCTCGCAGCAGCTTGTCCCCGCTTTGGACGGGCGCATGGTTCCCGCACTGGAGATCATGACGGTGACGCCCGCGATCCGCAACATGATCCGGGACAACAAGATCCCGCAGATTGACGGGATCATCTACTCCTCCATGAAAGAGGATATGATCTCCATGGACGGCAGTCTCCTGAACCTGTATAAACAGGGGATCATTGCGAAAAATACCGCATTGAAATATGCCACAAATGCGGAGATGCTGGCGAAAAAACTCTAAAAAGCGGATTTTGGAAAACGTGAATGGTATATGCGCGACAGGTTCTGCAAAGTACACTTTAAAAAACTGTCGGAAATTGCGCTTGTATGGGGGAATTTATTTGACACTGTACAGGGGAATTCATATAATGTAACAAAACAGACACGAATCAGAGGATAGATTTGTATGATTTATCCATAACAAAAAAAGTTCGCCAAAGTGTACTTTGGCGGACTGTTGCAAAGCCGCTGAAAACGGCAAAAAACGTCTGCAGTACCGGACAGAGAGCGGAACACAGACGAGCGTCCAAAGCGCAATGGGGGAGGGAACTACATATGGCGATGACGGATAAGACCCTGTGGATACAGATGCTGGGAGGCTTTTCCATGTATTACGGCGATGAGGCGCTTGCTTTGAACAAGACGGGCGGCTCGAAATCAATCCGGCTGCTCCAGATGCTTCTGCTGTCTCTGCCGGGCGGGATTCCGAAGGGAGAGCTGCTTGACAGTCTTTATGGGTGGAACGAGAAAACGGATACGGCCAACCGTAATAAGAATCTGAATAATTTGATCTACCGGCTCAAAGGGCAGCTGATGTCTGCGGGATTGCCGGATGATGATTATGTGGAGATCAGAGAAGGAAGGTGCTGCTTTAAGAGCAGACTGCCTCTGGTACTGGATACACAGCAGTTTGAGACTGCCATGGAAAAGGCCCGGGCGGAGAAAGATTCTGACAGGAGAATGTCTTTGTTTGACACGGCCAACGGCATGTACCGCGGAGAACTGCTCCCGTCGAACCTGTCTGAAATGTGGTTTTTCCAGAAAAGCATCTATTACAAGGAATTTTATCTGGAGACCATCCGGGAACTGGAACAGGAATTCCGCAGGAAAAGGGACTATAAGAATCTGATTCGGATCTACACCCGGGCGGCGTCCATCTATCCGTTTGAGAACTGGCAGACCCGCCTGATCCGCTGCAATCTGGACATCTACCGTTACGACGAGGCGCTGGAGCTCTACAACGATACCATGGAGTTGTACGCCCGGGAGATGGGCACCCCGCCCACAGCGGAGATGCAGGAGTGTTTCGAGGCTGTGGAGCTGATGGATAAGATCCATACAAGAAGCCAGAGTGCGGCCGGATTCCGGGAGATGGACCGGGCTTTTATGGAGAAAAAGGACGACATCAAGAATGCGATATTCAGTGAACGGGATGTGCAGGGCGCTTATTACTGTACGTATCCCAGCTTCGTGGATTACTGCCGCCTGGTGGCGAGAGCCAAGGCGCGAAGCGAGTTCCCGGCAGTGCTGATGTTTCTCACACTCAGCGAAAAAGGGCGTAAAGAAAGCCAGAAGCAGATCAACCTGCAGGAGCAGATGGGGCTTTTGAAAAAAGTCATCGGCGACTCCCTGCGGCTGGGCGATGCCTATACACGGTACGGCAACCGGCATTTTATCCTGATGCTCACCAGAACGGTGGAGGACTCCTGCGTGGAGATCTTCCGGCGGATCGAGACGGCGTATCTGGATAAGTTCGGAAAAGGGAATCTGTGGTATTATACGGATCTGACGCAGAAGCTGGACGGGGCAGCGCTGTGAGGATAAATAAAAAGGTGTAACATCCGTTATGCGTTGATGGATATTACACCTGTATTTATGGGAGGATATTCGACAGTAGGGGAGAAGGAAATCGTTTACTGCGGCACAAGATCATGCAGCTTTAAAACAACGATCACGGTCTCCATTTCGTCTTGAAGTGCGTGGATATTCTGGTTGATATCCCGTGCAGTAACTTTGAAGTCGAGATGGAAATTCGCCAGTTTCTTCGAGTAACGCTCCAACTTGGCATTCATGATGTTGAGCATATTTTCATTTTTGTGAAGTCGGGTATCAACTGTAGTAAGCCTGTCATCGATTTCCACGAGTTTGCATTCGGCATTGGTAAGCCTGTTATCGACTTCGTCGAGTTTGCATTCGACATTGGTAAGCCTGCCGTCTACTTCGTCGAGTCTGTGTTCGACATTGATGAGTCTGCCGTCTACTTCGTCGAGTTTGTGTTCGACATTGATGAGTCTGCCGTCTACTTCGTCGAGTTTGTGTTCGACATTGATGAGTCTGCCATCAACTTCGTCGAGTTTGTGTTCGACATTGATAAGCCTGTTATCGACTTCGTCGAGTCGGATGTAAACCGGATTTAGTTTTTGATCCAGTATGTCAGTTATAGCCTGTAGTAATTGTTCATTATTCATATGTAATACCTCCCTGTTATCTGATCGGCTTTCTGAAACGCTGTGTCTTCTTACTGTCGTGCTCCCATAAACAATGCCATATAAGGGAGCTGCTAAGAAAAGATGACGTGCTGCAGACGTGAGATCAGAACTTCGGAGTCCCAGATATGTTTGAGAGTATGATAGCATGAAAGTCTGTATTTGACAATTGTTTTTAGAAATATTTAATAAACGAAATAACGTAATTTGAAAAGAGGTGGAGTTTTTGTTGTTTTCCAGTTTTAATAAAAATTTAAGAAATTATTCTTTTTTAAATAAAAGAGGCAGTTTGCAGGATACCTATCTTGATACAATAGATGATAGTAAAACCATACATTAGGCAAAGAGAGCAGGCAGGGCTGCCGGATTTGATAGAAATGGTCTCTTTGGCAGCATAGTATTTCAGGAGGAAAGGAAATGAAGAAAAAGAAAGTCGACAAAATCTTAAAGGGTGTACTTACGGTCGGCACAGTGATTGGTGGAGCTAATGTAATGTCGGATGCGGATATGGTGTATGCGGCAGAACTTGAAACAGATTCGACGGCACCGGTGACAGAATTTGATGTACCGGCCAGCACGACGGAAGCGGCTCAGGAGGTGACGTATTTACAGTCCGACGCTCCGGCAGAAGTACCGTCGGCAGCGGATACAGCACCGACACCGGTAGAACCAGTTGCACCAGCAGAACCAGTTGCACCGGTAGAACCGACAACACCAGCAGAACCGTCTGTACCGGTGGAAGAGGATCAGGGTAAGTTGTCAGAAGCAGCTTCCGTATCGGATGTTGCATCGACAACAACATCCCAGCAGGAATCCACCGAGATCATAGAGAACAGCCAGAAGGACAGCGAAAGCGACAATAAGGCATCTACAGAGGCAAATAACAGCACAAGTGATTCCAAAGAGGCATCGACGAGCGGTAGTCAGGAGATTAATTCAACCAGTATCGCTAACAGTGAGAGTAATGAGAAAGTTTCGGAAAGTGTGTTCGACAGCATGAGTATGAGCAAAAGCGGTTCGGACAGCGTAGATAGTGTGGTGGAATCTGCGAGTGCAGCGGCAAGTGAAAGCGTGGAATCGGCAAGTACGAGTGCATCATTAAGCACAAGTACAAGTGTAAGTGGCTCTGATGAGATAGACAGTATGTCTGTATCTGCGAGTGCATCGGCAAGTGACAGTGTGGCGGCGGCAAGTACGAGTGCATCGGAAAGCGACAGGGCAAGTGTCAGCGCTTTCAGCACGGCTGTATCTGAATTGGAATCCACAAACGACTCGATCATTGGCAGTTTAAATTCGTTATCAGTGAGCGCAGCGGACAGCAGAAGTGAGTCGGATAGTGCAAGTGTCAGTACAAGTGAACAGAGTGCGAGTGCAAGCACAGTGGACAGCGAGAGTGAGAGCGACGTAAACAGCAGCGTAGAGGCGTCGGTTAGCAATTCTCTGTCAGAGGTTTCAGAATTAATGCAAAAGGAATCAGATTCTGCCAAATCCGATTTAGAGTCCGTGTCTGCAAGTTTATCAGCAAATGAATCTGTTGCAGCAAGCCGGTTATCATCATTGAGTACATCGGAGAGTGACACGAAAAAGGATTATGAAAGCGCTTCGAATAACTTTAGTGAAGATAAATATCTTGAAAGTTTGCACAAGGCAATTGATGAACAGCGTGATACGGCTAAAAAGGCAGGTGCGGATTTGAAGTGGGCTCCAGGTGGTGGAGGCCTTGTTGCTGAAAAGTATATAGAAGAAGGAAAATTGGCATTTCTTTTGACCAAATATAAGATCTATCAAGAGGCAGGAGTTGAGGAGATTGACGAAAGTAATAGTCAGATGAAATTTTCTCCTGGGGATCACTATTTTACAGTTCGGTATAGAATTGGGGATCAATGGTTTACGAAAACTTTCGATTATATATGTCTTGATAAGGATGGAAATGAAGTTGGTGGACTGTCTGGAATACCAATAATTGATAGAATTGTTGTTCTAGAGAGAGTTGATAACGATAAGAATAACAAAAAAGATTATGTAGACGAGAAAGAATATATTGATGGCAAAGATGATTACAACCAGAAGCGTAATGAATACTTAAATGCAAGTACATCGCATAGTGCAGCACAGAGTGAATATGAAAGAACTTCGGCAAGTGATGCCAAAGACAGTGCAACCAAATCACAATCAGCAGCTGATGCATTCTCTGCAAGTGTTGCAGCAAGTAATGCTGCTTCCACGAAGATGAAGGAATCACTTTCTACCAGTACTTTAAATAGTGAAGTGGATTCAGCAACCAGAAGTACAGAGATTGATAGTATCATCATAGAGGTAAGCAAAAGCTTAACAGCGGTTTCAACAAGTGTGTCTGATAGCATAAGAGATTCAGAAGCGAACAGCGTTACAGCAAGATTGGAATCCATGAACGAAAGCGCTGCAGGCAGCACCAGCAGGGCATCGGCGTCTGCGAAGGCATCGACAAGCAAGTCAGAATCGGAGGCAGCCAGCCGTTCAGCGAGCTCGACATCCCAGAGCGAAAGCGAATCGGGCAGTCGAAGTGCAGAATCGGCATCGGAAAGTGCATCGAAAAGTACATCAGATTCGGAGTCAGCCAGTCGTTCAGCGAACTCGACATCCCAGAGCGGTAGCAATGCAGACAGGGAGAGCATGGAGAGTGCATCTAGGAGCGCATCGACAAGCAGGTTTGAATCCGAAAGTAACAGTAAGAGCTTGAGTGAGCATGATTCAAGTGTAAGTATATCGAACAGCAATAGCCTGGAGTCAGCATCCGTAAGCGCATCCTTGAGTACAGATAATTCGGAGCGTTTGAGTGAGAATAAGAGTACATCGGCTCACGATGCAAGCGAGTCGACATCCAGAAGCGTAGAATCTGCATCCAAGAGCGCATCTGAGAGTAAGAGTGCTTCGAAGGTTGCAAGTGAGAGCAAGAGTACATCGATTTATGAGGCAAGTGAATCGGCATCCAGGAGTGCGTCAGAGGCTTCAGTGAGTGCGAGTGCATCCAGTAGTGATTCTGCTGAAAGGAGTGAAGCAGCAAGCGCCTCTGAGGAACAAAGCAGAAATGCAAGTACCAGCAATGCAACAGGATCAGAAACACCTTCACCGGTACCTGGAGATGGTGGCGACGGTGGAGATGGTGGTGATGGAGGAGTCGGCGGCGACGGACCGGCAACCGACACGGCGCCTACGGCACCGGTGGTAACACCTACACCGACCGTGCTGACACCGGAGACTCTGGAAGTTGATGATGTGGCAGTGCCTCTGGCGGCGATGAATCTTGGAGCAGGTGCGGCAGCGCCGGGTGGTGCTGGTGCTGTAGCAGCGGCAGACGGCGAAGAAGAGCTTGATGGTGCAGGCCTGGAAGAAGAGGAGCTGATCGGTGTCGAGGAGGAAGAAGTGCCTCTTGCAGTTGTTGATCTGGACGATGAAGATGGGGTCGAAGAAGAGCTTGTAAGTATCGACGACGAGGAAGCGCCTAAGGCGAATCTGGATCTTGCGGACGGACCTGCAAAACATGGTTACTGGTGGTCGATCATTCCGCTTGTTGTTGCAGGAATAACCGGTAAGACGGTCTATGACAAGAAGAACAAGAAGGGAATCTTCGCAGAGAAAGAAGCGACAGATAATCCGGATAAGAATTAATAGAATCAGCGCAATTAAGTAAATAAGGAAATTGATATTAGTGGCCATCTTTGCAAAGAGGTGGTCACTAATATTCATGAGCAGATAATGTCGCAAGCAGAGAAGAAAGACAGCATAACTAAATATAAGTTCTTTTATACCACCATAATCCTGCTGATTTATCTTCTGGGAAGATGCATTCCTCTGTATGGGATAGAGAACGTCTCTTTGGCGGAAGGCAATATAGACGCAGGGCGTCTGCTGGAGCAGACGATCAGCGGTGACCTGAGCGGGCGGTCTCTTTTTACATTAGGGATTGCACCTTACATCACGGCGTCGATCCTTGTGCAGATCACGGCATCGATCATGGGAAGCGGATCGAGGAGCAGGATATCGCCGAAGAAGATGAATCGTATTACCATCCTGTTGACATTGCTGTTTGCCTTTTTTCAGGCAGTGGTGCATGTGCAGGAACTGGATTACCATGCAGCGGGAACGCCGTTGATTCTTACGCAGGCAGTAAGAATCGTGGAGATGATAACCGGCGCAGTACTGATCTTATGGCTGGCGGAGAGAAATAAGAAATATGGGTTTGGGGGACAGAGTGTGCTGATCTATATCAATATCATAGATAGTATGATCAGAACGCTCAGCCGCTATCGGTGGGAAACATTGTTATTGCCGATTTTGATCTCCCTGGCAGTGATGACGATTATCCTGCTTATGGAAAGTACAGAGAAGAGGATTCCGGTACAGCGCATTTCGATTCACAATGTATACGCGGATAAGAACTATCTGGCGATCAAACTGAACACGGCAGGGGTCATGCCGGTGATGTTCGCAACGGCATTTTTTATGCTGCCGCAGCTTCTGGTGTCCGGGCTGTCTTATCTGTTTCCGGGAAATGAGGATGTGATCTGGTGGCAGGAGAATCTGGCGTTAGACAGGCCTTTGGGTATCGGGATCTATATCCTGATCCTTTACCTGCTGACAACAGGGTTTGCCATGATCATGATCAATCCGGGGGATATTACGGAGCAGTTCCTGAAAGGCGGGGACAGTATTCCGGGATTACATGCGGGACGGGCTACGAAGCGGTATCTTGTAAGACAGATTTGCATGATCAGCTTTTTTAGTGCGACTGTCATGAGTATATGTCTGGGGGTGCCGATGTGCCTGCAGCTTAAGGGTGGTATGGAGAGCGAACTGATCATGCTGCCGGCGTCTATCATGATGCTTACAAGTTTGTGGTATAACCTTTATCAGGAATTTCTGGCGGTCAGAAGTTTCGATGCCTACAAACCGTTTATATAAGAAATGTATTATAGCAGGAACAGGGAGGAGGCAGGATGCTTCATTTTATTCCGGCATGGTATCAGCAGGATACCTGGTGTGAAAATGAACAGAAATGGTATGTGCGGCGTATGCATACGGAGTTCGATGATACGGTGAAGCAAGTGCAGCTTTTCCATCGGAGCAGTGTATATCCGTACCAGATCCTGCTGCTTGGGTTTTCACCAAACTTTCGCCATTTCCTGCATCGGCAGGGTGTCTTCCATGCGCCTTACTGGTCCTGTTTCGACGCAATACAGGAGATCACAAGAAAGAAGGCGCAGGTTTTTTCCTATCATAATCTGAACTGGCCGGCCAACGTGGAATTTATCTATACACCTTTTGCTGCTTTAGCATTGATCGAGGGAGAGCGATATGCGCAGATTGAGTTTGGCGAGGACGGCAATCCTATTCAGATAGATATCTATAAGGATGGCCGGATTGACCGCCGAAATCTCTACGATGACCGAGGATTTGTCTCAGGGACGATCGTTTATGTGCAGGGAGAGGCGCACTATCAGGACTATCTGATGGATAATGGAATATGGAAGATGCGGCATTTTCAACAGGATGGTCATGTGGAGATCAATCCGAAATACCCGCAGTATCTGCTTGCATATTCAGGCAGGGAATGTAGGGTTCCTTTTACCCGGATGCGGTATGACAGTCTGGAGCAGGTGATCCAGGAAGTACTCACCGCGTATGTCAGGATGATGGATGAGCGGGATCTGTTCTGTGTGGCAATGCATAAGAGACATGCGGCTCTGCTGCAAAGGACGCTGCTGGAGACAGCGAAAGAAAAGAGAGTGATCCTTTCCTTTTTCGAGGATAGATTCCGGCAGGAGTCCTGTTCGGAAGCGGCTGGACTGTTGCGGAAGGCTGGATGCATTATTACGGATTCCAGGGAGAATTCCAGGAATGTCCGGGCTATGACCGGTAGGGAGCCGGAGAGTATCATAAGCATACCGCCCTATGATACGAGAGTGGACTCCGGTGTTAGCCAGCGTCTGACGGTGCAGAATATTCTTGTGCCGGTGGATGGCATGGAAGAGGAGATGATGAAGCACCTGCTGCTGCTCCTGGGCAAGTATCTTACAGAGAATGACAGTGCCCGTGTGCATCTTCTTACGAGACAGGCAGATTATGGCAGGGAGAGCATTCTTATGGCCCGGGTGCAGGGTTGGCTGGAGGAAGCCGGATTCCCGGAAGGCTGGGCAGTGGAAGCGTCTTCCTTTGTCGCGGAGAATGCTGTGGATGATCCGGAGACAGAGGCACAGCGTTTCTTCGTCAGGGTATGCGTGGATGAGCTGTCGGTAACAAAATGTATGCGGGAGCAGAGGATTCTTGTGGATTTGAGGGAAGTTCCGGAACTGTACCTGCAGATTACGGCCGTAAGCCTGGGAATGCCACAGGTGGTGCGTACGCAGACGCAGTTTGTCGTGCAGGGACGGAATGGGGTTGTGTTGAAGAAGACGGGACAGCTTATAAAGGTGCTGGAGCATTATCTGGGAAGTCTGCTGCACTGGAACGACGCGGCGGTATATTCCTATCGGCTCAGCAGAAAATATACGGTAGAAGCATTGACAGAGAAATGGAAAGAGGTCATTGAGTTCATTGGATGAGATTCGCGTATTACAGTTAGGGAATGTGGATTGGAGAACGGTATATGCCCTGCCGGAGCATGTAGAACTTCATTATGTGGAAAGTATCGAGGAAGTTCCGCGCAAGCCCTATGATCTTGTTTTTCTGGACAGAACACCCAGAGCAAAGGAGATCGGGCTTCTGCATCAGACGACGAAGGCGTATACATTGTTTGTAACTCCGCAAGTGACAGTAAGCGGTATGATGGAATGGCTGTATTGCAGCAAGCGTGGCAGGAAGATCGAACAAACTGCGATTCAGGATTTCTTTGACCGTGAGGCGAGGAATTATTTCCCCAAGCCGTATGGAGAGAAATTCAGACCGGGTAATCTTGCGATCGCTCATGATTTTGCGGGGACCATTCGATGGAACGGGAGTTACAGCGTCTGTCTGCAGGGAGATTATGGAACCAGAATGCGCCAGATTGCCTATTGGCGGAATAATATTCCTGTGTTTGCCGGGCAGTGTATCGATCTATGGCTGGAATATCGGAAGGATCCGGGCGTATCGATTGCCCTGAGTGTGATCCAGTTTGTCAAGGGAAGTATATCGGAGATCCAGCAGAAATGGGAGTTCTCCGAGGAGGAATTAGAGCAGATTGTCAGCATTGACAATCAATTAGCGGAAGGGCCGATCTTCGTGTCTCTTCAGGCAAAAGGAAGCGGAGAACTGCAGATCATCGCATTGCATGACAGGTATTCCCGGCGCGGACACGGGCATTTCCTGCCCGGTGGGGAACGCTACGTGACGTCGGAACGGGAGGAGATCTTCTGCTATTTTGACCCCGGGGATATGAAACCGCCGCTGAATGTTTATTTCTCAGGTTATAAGACGATGGAGGGATTTGAGGGCTATCATCTGATCAGGAATCTGGGATGTCCGTTCCTGTTGGTGGCGGAAGCAAGGCTCGAAGGCGGGAGTTTCTATATGGGGTCTGAGGAGTATGAAAGGGTTTTGTGCAATGCAGTCCGCAGGTATATGGTGGAGCTTGGGTTTGGCGCAGATGAGGTCATATTCTCGGGGCTTTCCATGGGCACGTTCGGCGCACTGTATTACGGATGTGATATCGGACCACATGCTGTCATTCTGGGAAAGCCGCTGGCCAGTATCGGGAATGTGGCGGCCGGTGAGAAAAGGATGCGGCCGGGAGGGTTTCCCACCTCTCTGGACGTATTGATGCGTCTGTGCGGCGATACGGATGAGGCTGCAGTGGAGCGTTTAAACGCAAGGTTCTGGAATAAATTTGATGCTGCGGACTGGAGCAGGACGAAGTTTATTGTTTCTTATATGATAGAGGACGATTATGACGCGGACGCCTATGCATCCCTGATCGAGCATCTGCGGTCAGACGGAGCGGAATTATACGGTAAAGGAATACATGGCAGGCATAATGACAATACAGGCGGAATCGTTAACTGGTTTGTCGATCAGTTTGATAAGATTCTGCGGGAGGATTTCGGGAGGAAGAGGAAGCGGTAAATGGCAGGGGAAAAATGGACGGTGTATTGGAATGAATACACGGCAGACACTTATCTGTATGGATCGGAAATTATCTATAACGGGAAAGATGATGTATCCTTTAAGAATCTGCTGATGCCCCCCGGAACGATCATTAAGCAGTGGTATTCGAGGACCAACTTTCAGATGAAAAAGATAGAGCCGGCGCTTCCGATGATTGATGGAGAGTGTGATTACCAGATAACCGTAAATATAGAGCATGCTGCCGATGCATGTTGTCTGATCAGGCTGATCTTCTATGACAGGTATGAAGCGGAAGTAGGGAGTATCATGGTGCGCGATAAGACGATGGCATTCAGATGTCCATTGACCACATATAGTTACAGTATGCAGCTTATTAACGGGGGATTGACGACGTTTCGTTTTCATTCTATTGTGATTCGGGAAATACTACATGGGACAGACGAAAAGATTACGCCAACTGAATAAGATTCTTGTGCAGGTAAGAGGATACAGGAAACAAATGGCAAAGCTGTCTGACAGGAAACTGGCAGGTTTGACAAGAGAGTTCAAAAAGCGTCTGAACGGCGGGGAGAGTTTGGATGACATTCTGCCGGAGGCATTTGCGGCCATCTGTGAGGCAGACCGGAGAGTGCTTGGCATGTTTCCTTTTGATGTGCAGGTGCTGGGAGCGATTGCATTGCATCAGGGATATATGGCGGAGATGAATACCGGCGAAGGAAAGACCTTAGCTGCCACAATGCCCCTGTATCTGAATGCGCTTTCCGGAAAGAGCGCCATTTTGGTTACTACAAATGAATACCTGGCCCTGCGGGATGCAAGAGAGATGGGGCGGGTATATGAATTTATGGGGCTTTCCGTAGCTGCCGGCGTTCCGGAGAAGAGTGGCGACAACTTTAAGAATGATGAGAAAAAAAAGATTTATGAATCTGATATCGTATATACAACCCATGGTGTACTGGGGTTTGATTATTTGCTGAACAATCTGGTGTCTACGGCTTCGGACCGTTTCTTAAGGGAGTTCTGTTACGTGATCATTGATGAGGCGGATTCCGTTCTGCTGGACGGAGCACAGACGCCCCTTGTGATCGCCGGTTCCCCCAGGGTGCAGTCCAATCTGTATGAGATGGCCGATTTCTTTGTCACAACATTGACAGAGGGCAGAGATTATGAGAAGGAAGACAATGCCGTCTGGCTGACGGAGGAGGGGATCGCGTACGCGGAGCGTTTCTTTCAGATCGATAATTTCTATGGGGATGCATATTTCGAGATCAACCGGCATGTGATTCTGGCGCTCAGGGCACATAAACTGTTTGAAAGGCAGAAGGAATATATCGTGTCTGACAGTAACGAATTATGTCTGCTGGACAGCGGATCCGGCCGGCTGATGTCGGGGGTAAAGCTGCGGGGAGGACAGCATCAGGCGCTTGAGGCCAAGGAGAAGCTGGAGATTTCTCAGGAAAACCGTTCGGTGGCTTCCATTACGTTTCAGAATTTCTTCCTGTTGTTTCCCAAGCTGGCAGGTATGAGCGGTACGATTTCGGATGCGGAGGAGGAACTTCTTGCGGTTTACCATACCAGAGTGGTTGTCATTCCGCCAAACAGACCGCTGAGGAGAGTGGATCTGGACGATTTCTATTTTCGGGATGCGAAAAAGCAGTTTGCGGCGGCCATCGGTATGGTACGGCTTCTTCATGCCAAGGGACAGCCGGTGCTTGTGGTAGCATCTTCGATCGAGGAAACGGAACTGGTGTCGGAGCGTCTGTTGAGAGCCAGAGTTTCCCATAATGTCCTGAATGCCAATAATGCGGCCTGGGAAGCCGAGATCATCAAGGAGGCAGGGCAGAAGAAGGCTGTGACCGTGGCTACGTCCATGGCCGGGCGCGGAACGGATATCAAGCTGGGGAAGGGTGTTCAGGAGCTTGGTGGTCTTGCGGTCATAGGAATCGGACGAATGGCGAATGTCCGGCTGGAACGTCAGGCGAGAGGCAGGGCGGGAAGGCAGGGGGATCCTGGGATGAGTCGATTCTTTGTGTCGTTGGAAGATCAGGTTGTCAGGAATACCGGATCTGCGAAACTGGATAAGTATATAGATGGCAGCAGGCGTATCGGAAAGCGCAGATTGAGGAGAGTGATCAACGGTGCGCAGAGGACGGGGGAAGAATCCGCGGTCATGTCGCGCCGACAGGCGATGAACTACGATCAGGTGCTGCGATTCCAGAGGAAGCTGATCTATGCGGTCAGGGACCGGCTGCTGGATGGCCAGGGAATGGATGAGGGGAAGCTGATGGAGATTGCGAGGCAGAATATAGCCGAACTGCTTGCATCAGGAGAAATAACGGACACAGGGGCGCTCAGGCGATATGTTCTGGATCATGTTTCTTATCGTCTTGACAGAAAAATGCCGGCGTTTTCTCTGGAGGATACGGATGCTGTGGAGAAGTATCTGTTGTACCGGGTGCAGCAGAGCCTGCGGCAGCAGAGAAACAAACTGGGCAGCAGGAAACGGTTGAATGATTTCATGCGTGTAGCGGCGCTGCAGGCGATTGATGACGGCTGGGTAGAGCAGGTGGATTATCTGCAGCAGATGCAGGCAGCGGTTTCCGGGAGAACTGCCGCACAGAGGAATCCGATCTATGAGTTTCAGAAGGATGCCCTGGAGTCTTTTCGTAAGATGGAACGTTCGATTCTGAATCATGTTATGAGAAATATACTGCTCAGCAGCGTGGAGATAGATGAAAAGGATAATCTGCATATTCTTCTTCCATAAAAAAGAACTGTGAGGATAAGAGAAAGGGAAAAGCACGATATGATTTATAATTTTAATCTGGGTATTGGCTGGGCCAGCAGCGGTGTGGAGTATGCGCAGGCCTACAGAGCAAACGTTTTCCGCAGGATCGGGCAGGATGCGAAGTTTGTCTTTATGGATATGTTTCCCAGGGAAAACATTCAGCACATGACGGCAAACATAGGTTTTCTGGATTCGGAGGTTATTTGGCTGTACAACTTTTTTACAGACTGTCGGATAGCGCCGGTATCCTATACGCTGGGGCAGCTGGAGAGGACTTTTGGAGACAGGCAGTTCACCTTTTCCAGAGAGGGCAGCAAAGCCAGGTATACGCTGACAGGAACCAATGTGTATTACAGTGTTTATATGGTAGATGATACCAGCGATCTTGTTCACAGAGTGGAAATGGTTTCAGGTGGATGCCTGATCCGGAAGGATTATTTCACTTACTGCCGGATCTATTCGGAGTATTATGCGCCGCTTGATAATGAGGCGCATTTGTACCAGCGGCGTTTCTTTCATGAGAACGGAACGATCGCCTATGATGAAATCACGGATAATGATGTGGTCATGTACCAGTTCCCGGATAAACTGATCTGTTCCAAAGAAGAGCTGGTGGGGTATATGGTGTCCTGCATGAATCTGACGAAGGACGATGTGGTCATTATAGACAGGACGACGGGGATTGGGCAGGCGATCATGCAAAATGCCGGGGATGCCCGGATTCTTATGCCGATCCATGCGGATCATTTCAGTGAAGGAAGCACGGACGAGGACAATATTCTGTGGAATAATTATTATGAATATGCATTTGCCCAGAACCGGCATATTGACGGTTATATTACGGCGACGGAGGAGCAGAATCGTCTCCTGAAGAAACAGTTTAAGCGGTATATGGACATTATGCCCAGGATCGTGACCATTCCCGTAGGCAGTCTGGATGTATTGAAGTATCCGGAAAACGGCAGAAGGAAACATTCCCTGATCACGGCTTCCAGACTGGCCAGTGAGAAGCATATCGACTGGCTGATAGAGGCCGTTGTCGCAGCCAGAGCGAAGGTGGAGGATCTTACCTTCGATATCTATGGCAAAGGCGGCGAAGAGAAAAGTCTGAAAGAGCTGATCGAGCGGCTTGGATGCGGGGCATATGTTCATCTGAAGGGGCAGCAGAATCTGGAAGAGGTCTATAAGAATTATGAGGCATACGTATCGGCTTCCACGAGCGAGGGATTTGGTCTGACCCTGATGGAAGCGGTGGGTTCCGGTCTGCCGATTATCGGATTTAACGTCCGCTATGGAAATCCGACCTTTATTGACAATGCCAGAAATGGATATCTGATCCAGGTGGATGACATGACAGAGAAGAAAGAGCGGATCAGGAAACTGACAGACCGTATTATCAAATTGTTTACAAAGGCTGATCTGGAGAAATTCCATCAGCATTCTTATAAGAAAGCGGAGAATTATCTTACGGCAGAGGTAGAGAAGAAATGGAATTTATTATTACATTAGATGATATCGTATTGCTTTTTGACAATTATTCTCAGGACAGTCAGAACCTGCAGGCATCTTTTGAGCGTGCGGGGTATCACTGTAAGGTGATGGTGATCGAGGACGACGGGTTTCTGCCGGAAGGCGTAATGTCGGTGTACGGCTATTTCCTCGGTGAGTTTCAGGGGAAAAAGGGCATACCGGGAAAGCCCAGATACTTCAATCAGATCACGGTACCGGATTACTGGGAGATCAGCGGCACGAACAGTATGGGCAAAGTAAACGACCTGTACCGGGAGCGGGGGAAGATCTTCTATGCGGAGCCTAAGCATAAGAGACTTGTCAAGGTAGTGGACTGGTATGATGAGAATAAAGTGGTGCGTTCCAGTGACCATTATAACCGTTATGGGGCATTATATGCCAGAACGACATTCAACGCCAGGGGACAGAAAGTCAATAAGTCTTATTTCTCGGCGGAGGGCAGGGAGATCATCCTGGAAAACTATGTAACAGGAGATATTATCTTAAACGACGGGGACGAAGTGAAATTCTTCCGGACGAAGACAGATTTTGTCGTACATGTTCTTGTGAAAGCCGGACTGGCGCAGCACAGGATTTTCTTTAATTCGTTATCAACGCCCTTTTTCGTATCTCAGCGTCTTTTTTCAGAGGCGAAGCGGGATGTACTGTTCTGGCAGGAGACGACAGGAAACGAGATCCCCGGTAATATGAAGATTATTTTGAACGGTCAGGCAAGCCGCACCGGGCAGATCATGGTGCAGAAGAGAAAATCTTATGACCGGCTGCTGGAATTGGGCGCATCGGCGGATATTGTCCGTAAACTGGGATTTCTTTATCCGTTTGAAAGAGAAAATACGTGCAGGCCGGAGGCGCTGATCTGTACAAATTCTGACAGGATCGAACAGTGCGAGAAGATTGTGAAGGCTCTGCCGCAGATACATTTTCATATTGCGGCGATCACGGAAATGTCCTCGAAACTGATGGCCATGGAAAGCCATGATAACGTGAGTCTTTACCCGGGCGTAAAGATGAGCGTTCTGGATGAACTCTTCAAGAAGTGCGATTATTATCTGGATATCAATCATGAATCGGAAATTGTTTCTGCGGTTTACAGGGCATTCCTGAGTAAACAGGTAATCTTTGCTTTTCGGGAAACAATGCACAATGAGAATTATGTGGCGAGAGCGCATATTTACCGGACGGAAGAGGCAGACAGGATGATCGCCGATCTGCAAAAGGCGGCAGGAGATGAGGCGGCGCTGAAAGATCATCTGCAGATGCAGCTGGATGAAGCGCTTTCGGAAGAAGTGGAGCGATACTGGCAGTTTCATCTGCCCGGGCAGCCGAAGGCGTAAAAAGAGTAAGCGGGTGAACACAGGGGATGCGTGAGCGTCCCGGAATGGGGATCGATATGGTATATAGTTTTCATCATTTTTATTATTGGGTCAGGGGAGGACTGGAATATGCGCAGGCCTACAGGGCGAAGGCGCTGCGCCGCATCGGGGTTGATGCCAGGTTTGTTTTTACAACGATGTTTCCGGATACTGCCATCTGGCAGGTGATGGAAGAGATGGGATTTCTGGATTCGGAAGTGCTCTGGCTGAATGGATTTTTTACGGATTGCAGAGTCTCACCGGTTACCTATACATTGGAACAGCTCAGAGCGTCTTTCGGTGAGAAGAACTTTACCTTTTCGAGAAAGGGCAGTGTTGTGACGTATTCTTTCCCGGACAGGCAGAGTTATTATGTGGTGCATATGAAGGACAGCACAAGTAACTGTGTCTATAAAGTGGAGATGATCGTGAATGGCTGCCTGCTGCGAACGGATTACTATACCTATTGCAGGATCTATTCGGAATATTATGCGCCTCTTGACGGGCAGGCGCATCTGTATCTGAGAAGATACTTTCAGCAAGATGGTACGACAGCGTACGAGGAGATCATAGACAGGGATGAAGTAGTCTATAAGTTCCCGGACAGGATCCTGTATTCCAAAAATGAACTGCTGGGATATATGATATCACGACTGCAGCTGACCAAAGAGGATGTGGTCCTGATCGATGCGGCCATGGGAACGATTGATATCGCGGCGATCATACAGAACGCCGCACCGGCCAGAATCGGCCTTGTCATGCATTCCAACCACTTCGTGGAGTCAGAGACGAACGAGGATCATGTACGCTGGCATGTTTATTACGAATATGCAATGTCCCATCCGGAGCTGCTGGCATTCTATATTGCGTCCACCGAGGTACAGAATCGCTATCTGACGGAGCAGTTTTGGCGTTACAAGCAGGTTACGTCCAACGTGGTAACGATTCCGCCGTCCGGTCTGGATATGCTTCAATACCCGCAGGAGAGACGGCGTAAACATGCGGTCATTACGGCGTCGCGTCTGGCGTTCGAGAAGCATGTGGACTGGATCATCGCGGCAGTCGTGGAGGCGAGAAGGGCCGTGCCGGATCTGACGCTGGATATCTATGGTGAGGGCGGGGAAGAGCAGAAGCTGCGCAGGCAGATCGAGCAGTTACAGTGCGGAGAGTATGTCAGGCTTTGTGGACATCGGAAGCTGGATGAGATATATCGGGACTATGAGGTGTATGTGTCGGCGTCGTTCATGGAATCCTTTGGCATCACCTTTATGGAAGCCATAGGAGCCGGACTGGCGTTGGTCGGATTCGACGTGTTGTATGGCAGCAGAAATTTTATCGATGAGGGAGAAAACGGCTATATTGTTCCCTGGAAGAATACCATGGATGAGAAGGAGCGGATTCACATGCTGGCGGCCTGTATGATCCGTTTGTTTACAGAGGATGACCTGGATGCGTTTCATGAGCATTCCTATCAGAAGGCACGAGGTTATCTGACGGAGGAAATAGAGAGGAAGTGGAGGGATTTACTGTGCAGGGAAATATAGTGTTGCTTTTTGACAGATATTCTTCGGATAGCAGGGACCTGCACGAATCCTTCAAGCGTGCCGGGTATGATCTGTCTGTGGTGGTGATCGAGGAGGACGGTTTTCTGCCGGATGATGTCATATCGGTTTACGGTTCGTTCCTCGGCAATTACAAAGAAGCCGCAGGGGCGGCCGGAAGACCTCTGTATTTTAATGAGGTGCCGGTTCCCGATCAGTGGGAGACGGGCGGAATCGGAAAGGACGGGAAGATCCATCATCTGCAGGAAGAAAAGGGGAGGATTCTCTTTGCAAAACATTCGCACAAGGGATTCGTGAAAACGGTAGAATGGTTTGACAGGAGAGGGATCGTTCGGTCAAGGGATCATTATAACCGCTATGGCGTAGTCTACGCCAGGACGGTCTGCAGCGCCGCAGGACAGGAGATCAACCGGACCTGGTTTTCTGTTACCGGGCAGGAAGTTATCGTCGAGAATTGTATCACAGGTAATATTATATTGAACAGAGCGGACGGAATCGTTAAGTGTTTCAGAAGCAGTCTGGAGTTCGTCTTCTATTTCATGAGAGAATCCGGGTATGGGGCACGGAGAATCTTCTTTAATTCTCTGTCAACACCGTTTTTTACAGCGCAGAAGTTCAGTGCTCCCGGGAAGGAGGACCGATTGTTCTGGCAGGAACCGGTAGGAGAAGAGGTTCCGTGGAACATGCGACTGCTCTTGCAGGGCTGGTCCGGAGGCCGGGTACAGATCATGGCGCAGAAGAGACAGGCTTATGACAGGCTGGCAGCGCTTGGTGTGCCGGAAGACAGAATGCACAGGCTGGGTTATATTTACGCCTTCCAAAAGGAAAACAGATATAGGCCGGAGGCTTTTATCTGTACCAGTTCGGATCAGCTTACACAATGTGAGGAGTTGATAAAAGGGCTTCCGCAGATGCATTTTCATATTGCGGCATTGACGATGATGTCTCCCAGGCTTATGAGTATGGGAGTGTATGAGAATGTAAGCCTGTATCCGCTTGTCTGGATAGAAGAAATAGCGGAATTCTTTGAGAAGTGTGATTTTTATTTGGACATCAATCACGGGGCCGAGGTGCTTTCATCTGTACGGCAGGCGTTTCTGCATAACAATTTGATCTTTGCTTTTGAGGAATCGGTACATAACAGAGATCTGGTGGCGGCGGAACATATTTATGCGGCAGGTGATGTGATGAAGATGATCGCCAATCTTAAGGAGATCATGGCCGATGAAACGGTGTTAGACAGGCATTTGCAGGTGCAGAGAGAGGCAGCCGGGTGTGAGACGGCAGAAAGCTATCGAAGGCTTGTGAACGATAAATAATTTGTAGTTGATTATCAAGGAAATATCAGAAAGTTCTATAAAAAGTGTGCACATCGTACCTTCAGACAGTATCTGTCAGATTTTTCCAAATAAACAACTTAACAGGACAGGATTGCTTGAAGGCGGTGTTCACCGCCTGTATTGTGTTTCTGTTTATTGCAGGAGGAGAACCTGTGCAGGAAATATGCAGGCTTCGTTTGTCTGTGCATGAAGGACAAAACCGGAGAATATGGCCGATTGCCGTAATCTTTAGAAAGATATATTAAGATATCTTTAAGATTATTGAGCTTTGCATAAAAAAGTGATAATTTTATATTATAGACTGTAACGATCACTGGATCATGAGAGAAAAAGGACGGGTGTACGGATGAAGAGCAAGCTGTATTATGTACTGTATTTTTTGTATGCTGTTGTTGTGGCGTTTGTTCTGTATTTGAACGGCGTATTTACGGGGGAGTGGAGTTCCTACACGAATCTGATCATCAATATCGTATTTCTGATCATTATCGGGATTCTTTTTATCATATCTTCCGTCAGCTTTGGCAGGCTGAACAGAGTCACCTATGAGCTGGAAGAGGTGGCATTCCGGATGCAGAAGGAATATAAGGAGGCAAACGGAAAGAACCTCTGGGGAAATTACAAAGATAATAACAGGGTTTTTGAGGAAGAGGAACTGCAGGCAGCGTTTGATAAGTACCGTATGCGCATGAAAGGCGCGAAGTCGAAACGGGGAGCGGGTGTTTCCTGCGATCTGGAAGAGTATATCAATGAGGACCTGCTGGACAGGGTGGGCATGAATTTCTTTAATTCCGGGGTTTCCGGGACGCTCACGGGTCTGGGGATCCTGGGAACGTTTCTCGGCCTTTCCATGGGGCTGGGGGCGTTCAGCGGGGACGATATCTTCACAATCTCCGATAATGTGGGCTCTCTGCTTTCCGGTATGAAGGTAGCGTTTCACACGTCTGTATATGGTATCTTCTTTTCGCTGGTGTTCAACATTGTCTACAGGAGCATTATGGCGGATGCCTATGAGGTATTGAACGAATTTCTGGCGGTGTTCCGTCAGACCGTGCAGCCCCAGGTTGTGAAGGAAGATGACAGCATGGCGACGATGCTGATCTATCAGTCCGGGATGGCGACTTCTTTAAAGCAGATGCTTGAAATGATGAAAGGCAGTGCAGCGGACCAGACGGCGGGTGTGGAGCGTATCGTGGATAAATTTACCGACCAGATGCAGGTTGCTTTGGACACGGATTTTAAGAAACTCGGGAATGTCTTAAAGAAAGCGGGAGAGTCACAGGCTTCAAGTGCGGCAAATGCGGCGGAAATGGTGGAAGCGGTGACAGCTCTGGTGGAGGTCAATCGCAACGTGCAGGAGGCGCTTGTTAAGGTCATGGAGCGGCAGGAGGTTTTTGCCGGGCAGATCGCGGAGCAGAAGAAAATGCTGGCGGATGCGTGCAGCGATATGAGCGATGAGATCAGCAGCCAGATCTATACGTTTGGACAGATGAGGAATTTGTATGAGAAATAAACGAAGGAACAGGGAAGCTTTTGCGGAGCACAGCTATTGGCAGTCTTATTCGGACATGATGGCGGCACTTCTGTTGATCTTTATCCTGATGATCGCGATCACGCTTGCCATATACAGGCAGAAGACAAATGATCTGGACCGGACAAGGCTGGAGCTTGACACGGCACAGAGCCAGCTGGATAAGACAATAGAAGACCTGGAGAAGTCCAACGGGGAACTGGAGGCTTCTCTGGCGCAGCTGCAGCAGGCATACGATCAGGCGGCCCTGACGCAGGAAGAATTAAATAACGCTTATTTGGAAATAGAAAATGCCAGACAGGAGCTGACGACGACCAAACAGGAGCTGCAGGATATCGTCGGTATCCGGACGGATATCATCGGCGCGCTGCAGTCTGCGTTCAGCAATTCCGCGATGAAGGTGGATGCCCAGACGGGTTCCATTACGTTTTCTTCGGATGTGCTTTTCCGTTATAACAGCGCATCTCTGACTGCAGACAGTAAAGAAATACTGAAAAATATCATCCCGATGTATCTGGATGTGCTGCTGCAGGATCAGTTCCGGGACTATATCGCCGAGATCATCATCGAGGGACATACGGATACGGACGGAGGCTACCAGAGCAATATGGAGCTGTCCTATGCGCGGGCCAACGCCGTGGCGGATTTCTGTCTGAACAAGAGAAACGGACTCAGCGAGACGGAGATTGAACAGCTGCAGAAGATTCTCACCGTCAACGGCAAATCCTGGAGCAGTCCGGTCTATCAAAAGGACGGCTTCGGCAATCCCACGCAGGAGGTGGATATGCCGGCATCCAGAAGAGTGGAGATCAAATTCCGCCTGAAGGAAGATGAGATGATCGAGAAGATTGCGGGGATTCTGGAACAGGGATAGGAACGAGGAAGGGAACAGGAAGGGAAAATATTTGCGCGGTAGAATAACACAAGTTATAGTAATGCTGTGTGTCTGTGTATGGCTGGGAGGTGTGGCCTGCAGTCTGGAAAAAGAGACGGCAGGCGAGACTTTGCAGAATCATCAGGATCTTGCGGATTTTCCGGACCGCGTAGCGGATCTGCTTGCTTATGAGACATGTACGGACGGGCAAGAGGCGTATGTGAGGGTCACAGGGATTAAGGAGGAATACCGGACAGACTTTGCCAAATATCTGGCTATGGTATCTGGTACGTATTCTTATCCCCGGCAGTTTTCCATACCGGATGAGATCAACGGGATTCGGGTGGAGGAAATTGCGGCGGATGCATTCCGGGAGATCACCGTGGAGGTGACGCATTTGCCGGAGCATCTGAGAATTGCTGGCGACCGCGCTTTTCTGCATACGAAACTGAGCACAGAGGAGCTTACTTTTTCAGGGGAAATGGAACAGATCGGCGAGGAGTCGTTCGCAGATTGCGGGATTACCCGGGTGACTTTTGACGGCGGGCAGAATCCGTCTATCGGGAAAAGAGCATTTGCGGACAACGAATCTCTGTGGGCGGTCTATTTGCCAAAGGCGGACTGCGATATCGGAGAAGAGGCGTTCGCGGGATGTGAGGAAGTATTTTATATCGGCTGTAAAGAGCGTCTGACGGATGGCAAAAGCCCGGTGGAAGAATATGCCGCGGCAAACGGTCTGACGGCACTGTGGGTTCCGGTCGTCGACAGTCTGGAACCGGTCGTCAGGTATCCGCAGACGCCTTATGTTTTGGAACCGGTGATCGGAACTTTTTTCTACGGGGAAAATGGGGAAGGCGACATGTGCCTTTCCGGGGAAGCGGCGGATGATGCGCCGGATTATGGTTTTCAGGCATGGCATGCGCCCTGCGGCGAGTGGTGTGTGGGCGAGAACTACCTTGAGATCACGGCCTCGTCCGAGCTGGCATCCGCCGACGGCAGATATGCGGCCGGGAATCTCCATGCACTGAGCGGGAGAGCACAGGCATGGGCGGAAGGGGTCGCAGGAAACGGTATCGGGGAAAGCATTACGTATCATGACCGTAATCGGTGGCAGGTCAGTAACCGCTGGGAATATCTTGCTTACGAAGAATGGTATCGGAAGAATCATAACATCTGTAATCCATTGGACGGCTATATCCGCTATACCGAAATCTGTATCGTGAACGGCTATGCCAGGGACCAGAAGACCTGGGAGGAAAACGGACGTGTGAAGGAGCTGTTTATGTATGTGGAGGATAAGCCCTATGCAAGACTGGAACTGGAAGATACGATCAGACCGCAGTATTTTACGCTTCCGTGGGAGGATATTATGGTAGGGGACGGCGGTGACATCACCTTTCGCTTCGTGATCGAGGATGTCTATCCGGGGAAGGTCTATGAGGATACGTGCCTGACAGGGCTTGTCGTGGAGTTTACGGGGCGGCGCGGACATTAGGATTCAATTTATCAGCCCGCTGAAAGATACTGGGTACGATTTGTTTTGATGAATCAGGAGTCCGGCAGCAGCAGTCTTTACCAAAACAGTATTTCTTTGGAACAACCCATGCGATCAGGATGAAAAAATGGGAATATGGAAACATGGATGAAAGAGTAGGTGAAAGCAACTGTCTGAGGTGATGGTGTTTTCACCTGTTTTTAGTTAAGCGTGCAGGAGAGGAAACATGAGAAGAGATATAGGAAGAGATATAAGAAGAGAAGAAAAGAAAGCGGCGGTGTTGTTCTTCCTGTTGGCATTTCTGTCAGGCTGTGGCAGGGAGGAAAGCAGGATCAGTGTCGGGAGTATTGGGGAAGTGGCGGAAAAAGTGAGCGTTGATGAACAAAAGCCGCTGCTGGTCATTCCGTCATCGGCAGAATGGATTGATCTTGTATTTGTTTCAGAAGGTATGTACTGCATATTTGACGGAGATCAGTACGGGTTCAGCAGCGAGGATGGAAGAAAGATAACACCCTGTATTTATGATATTGCCAATCCGTTCAGCGAGGGTCTGGCCTGTGTTTCTAAAGAAGGGAAGTATGGGTATATTGATGCAGAGGGAGAGACTGCGATCCCTTTTGTGTATGACAGGGCGACACCTTTTGTGGAGGGACTTGCGTATTTTGTGGCAGGGGATACCTACGGCTTTATGGATAAAACCGGGAAGACGGCTTTTTGTCTGGAATGTGACAGTGTCAGTTCCTTTCAGGAAGGGCTGGCGTATTTTTCCATAGACGGCCGTTATGGGTATATTGACCAAAATGGTCAAGTTATGATAGAGCCAGTCTATGATGATGCAGGATATTTTAAGGATGGATTGGCGACGGTCATGAAGGATGGCAGATATGGCATGATCGACCGTGAGGGGACTTGCATCGTAGCCGCAGAATATGATGCTATTACCGCAGAAGATACGTTTATCATCGCACAATCTGAAGGAGTGTATACCTGTTTTGACAAAAAAGGAAAAACGCTGCTGGAGCATGCCGATTATATTACGGCATTGGGGAAATATATCTGTTTCCAACAGGATGAAAAGCAGGGGCTGCTCGACGGGAGCGGCGGGATACTGCTGGAACCTTTGTATGATCAGATATCCTTACTTGTACCGGAAGAAAACCTTTTTTGTATACAGGAGAACGGGTTGTACGGCGTTGTCGATCTGCAGGGTGAAGTCACAATAGATGCAGCATATGACTACATCTGTTATGATAAATATGCGGATGACAAAAAGGGAGGGATGCTTGTTTTCGAGAAGGCGGATGGAAGCATGGAATGCGCGGATGTTTCTGCGCTTTCCGATCCTTCCCGATGGATATCCTGTCATTATGAGAGCATTCACTGGCTGGATGAGGAACGGGCGGTTGTTGGACAGAACGGACTTTTCGGAATCATGGACAGAGAAGGTAATCTGACGGAACCAATAACGTATGATATCATTCAGGGTTTTGACAGCGGTGCACTTTGGAGGAAAAAGGGTTCAAACGCATGGTTTCATAACAGTATGGGAAAAGTGACAGAGCTAAAAGATAATATTACAGTTGTTTCTCAAAAGGGGAATTATTATCAGATAGAAAAAAACGGTAAATATGGTTTTATGAATGAACAGGGAGAAGAAGCGATTCCTCCGGTTTACAGCTATATTTCAAATGAGGAAGTGTACGGATTTCCTGATAATATTTTTGTTTTGAAAAATTATAACAGCAGTAATTACAGTTTCATTATAAAAACAGGTGAATCGGAGCAGCGTGATAATCGCGGAGCACTTTTACGGAATGAAATCACGCCAAGGATCGGCCTTTATCATGAGTTTACACAAAGCGGCAGTATAAGGGTTGATGAGTATACTGCAGACGGCTGTGATGTTACGCAGGACGATATGCGGGACTGTAGGAAGATATATAAACTTTATGATTTAGATCATACGGGAGAACCGGTTTTGTATGTTAAAGCAGCGCCTTATGCAAACAGTGGTTTTCCGATGTCCTACAGTGGTTTTTATGCGATAGAGGACATGCAGCTTGCGGAGCTGATTACCGGGTATGAATGCGGCGGTTCCATGCGTGGGGATTATGCCTGTCTCTGGTATGACAGAGAGACTTCCCGGGTACTTCCAGGAACAAAAGGATTCTGGGGAGGGTTTGGCGGATATTCTTCTTCCGGTATTGTTTATGACAGGAGCGATGCGGAAATGATACATGCGGCCTCTTTTGGCTGGGTTTACCAGCCGATTTCCTATTTTAGCAAGGAAGAACTTGCACATGCAGACATGGTCTATGATGCGGATGATAAGCCATACAAAAAGGAAAAGACCGGGCAGACGGAACAGGCAGAAATGGAAAGTGTACGGATTTATAATGTGAATGGTGAACAGGTTACGTATGAAGTGTATCAGGAGGTGTGTGAAAGATATTGGGTGTTATCGACTGATTTTTAGTGGTGAGTGGCTGGAGGTGATTTGTTTTATGATGTGATTGCAGATTTAAGGCGGAGGTTACAGTGATGGAAAAAAGTATATACTGAACAGATGCAGGAGATTATACACTATATTGCGTATGAACTTGAGGCTCCTGATGCTGCACTTCATCTGTTGAGTTGCAAAATTTTAATAAAATTATTAGCACTCACCTCTTGACAGTGGAGGGTGCGTTTCGACTTGTTTCATAGTATGCCGTAAGTGCCCATTTTACGGGATTTGCGGCATGTTCTATCATCTGTCTTGATTCATCAAAAGTCGTCATTTTGCGGAAAAATGGTGTAGTAAATGGTGTACTGGATGAATGATTGGATGTGTTTGGGAGACATCTGATTTGCGTATTTCATTTTGTTTTCGGAAAAATCAGATTGTGAGTCCTTGCACGATAAGATATAATAATAGTAACTTAATAATGAGACGGCAAAAGAAAAGACAGTCAAAAAAGGCGGTGATCAGGTGGCTGGAGAAGAAATACGGCAGGATACCAGAACTGTAGAGCAGATTGTTGACGGAATGAGTTTATTCGATGATGATCTGATGTCAATGGTATTTGACGGTAATATAGAAGCAACGGAGCTTCTGATAAAGATTATACTGAAAAAGGACGATATTCAAGTTATAAGCGTTGTAGGGCAGAGAGAATTGCAGAGTCCTTTAGTCGGCGGGCGGGACATCCGTCTGGATATTCTGGCAAAAGACAGTGCGGGCAAGCACTATAATGTGGAAGTGCAGAAGAATCCGGAAGGGGCGCATATACGCCGCGCCAGATTTAACAGCAGTATGATGGATTCCCGGATGTTGAAAGCAGGGCAGGATTTTTCGGAGCTTCAGGATTCGTATATGGTGTTTATTACTCAGACGGATATCTTTGGACATGGGATACCGATTTATACGATTAATCGGTATTTTGAGGAGACGGATGAGTTGTTTGATGACGGTTCGCATATCGTCTATGTGAATGGAAATTATAAGGGGGACGATACAGTCGGAAGACTGATGCATGACTTTGGCTGTAAGGAAGCGAAGGATATGTATTATCCGGAACTGGCTAAAGGAGTAAAGCATTTTAAGGAAGAAGGAGGTCGAGAAAGAATGTGTGAAGCGGTTGAGAAGTATGCGGAAAATGTAAGATTGAATAGTCTGTTGGAGTCCATAAGAAATCTTATGGAAAATATGAAGTGGTCTGTAGAGCAGGCGATGGATATGCTTGAGGTTAGTGACAGCGATAAAGAAATTTTACTGAAAAGGTTATAAAGTTTTTAGGTGTAATAGATGTAGAGAGCAAGGAGCATTTTGAGGGAATGGAATACTCCTTGCTTGGCCTTGTGTATCACCTATGATTACGTTGCTTATGTAAGAGGGCATCTATAAAAGATCAGTGAACGAAAGACTTGATTATTTCAGTTACTTGTGTTAGCATGTAACCGTTGAACAAATAAACCATTCATCCAGAAAGAAAAGGAGGTCATACCATGCAGAAAAATACATCAATCCAGAACAGAATTATGCAACTGACAGTCAAAGGTTTGTCACTCCTTACGAATTATAGATAGCTCTATTTTATTATGCCAATAGAAATTTTGATAGCAATTTTTAGAAATTTTCCATTGTATACAGACCGCGTAGAGAAGAATTGTGACATAGCACCTTTGGGGTGCTTTTTTTGCGCCCATTTTTAAGAAGAGGAAAAATGAAATTATGAAAACAGTAAAAGGCATTTACGCCGAAGCGAAGATTTTTACAGATGATGTAGAAGACTACGCTCTGGCACAGGTAAAAATGATATGCGATAACGAAACCGCAGAGGACAGTACGATCTGCATGATGCCGGACATCCATCCGGGAAAGATCGCGCCAATCGGTCTTTCTATGACGGTCACAGATAAGGTGATCCCGCAGCTTTTAGGTGTGGATATCGGATGCGGTATGACCTGTGTAAAACTGAATAAGAGTAACGCGGAGTTCCAGAAATTAGACAGGATGATTCGGGAAAACATACCCTCTGGCTTCAATATTAGGAAAGAACCCCATCACATGGCGGAGGATTTTTCTTATGAAGGACTTCACTGTCTCCGCCATATCAACAGGCAGAAAGCAGACAGGAGTCTTGGCACGCTTGGCGGCGGCAATCATTTCATAGAACTTAATAAAGGGGATGATGGCAGTCTGTATCTTGTTGTGCATACAGGAAGCAGGCATTTAGGGGAGGAAGTGGCAGAGTATTACACGAAACTTGCCAATGCCTGTTTAAAAGAGCAGGGAAGAGAAGTTCCCTATTACATGAGCTATCTGGAAGGAGAGAACAAAGCGGCCTATCTGGAAGATGTGCAGATCATCCAGTGCTATGCTGAGTGGAACAGGCGGATTATTGTCAGAGAGGTTCTGAAAGGCATGAAATGGAAAGCGGCAGAACAGTTTTCTGTGCCGCACAACTATCTGGATGATTCCGGCATACTCCGCAAAGGTTCTATCTCCGCGAAAAAGGGAGAGCCTGTAATCATTCCGGCGAATATGCGGGACGGGATCATCTTAGGCATCGGAAAAGGCAATGCAGCATGGAATTATTCTGCGCCTCATGGCTCCAGCAGAAAGTTAAAGCGTGAAGATGTGAAGAATCAGTATACGGTATCAGAATTTAAAAAGGAAATGAAAGGCATTTACAGCAGTTGTGTCAGTGCCGACACTTTGGACGAAGCGCCTTTTGCATATCGTCCCATAACGGAGATCACAGAGCAGATCAAAGATACCGTAGAAGTAACTGAGATATTGAAACCTGTCTATAATTTCAAGGCAGGGAGCAGAAAGTAGAGGAGACAGAAAATTATGATAGTACAGATCAGTGCAGGACAGGGGCCGTCCGAGTGTCAGCTCGCGGTGGCAAAGCTGTTTGCGGCATTAAAAAGAGAATTTGAGGATTTAGAAGTGATATCTGAGACAAAGGGGTATGAAAAAGGCTGCCTGGATTCCATCCGCTTCCGGACGGCGCAGGATCTGAGCGGTCTTGAAGGTACGGTATTGTGGATATGTAAAAGCCCTTTCCGCCCGAATCACAAAAGGAAGAACTGGTATGTGGATGTGAGCATCATCCCGGAACAGGGAGAGATCGCGTCCGGGAAAGAATACCGTATTGAAAAATTCCATTGTGGTGGGAAAGGCGGCCAGAATGTAAACAAGGTGGAGACAGGTGTACGGATCATCCATATACCCACAGGGATTGTGGAGCTGTCTACCGAAGAGAGGAGCCAGTTCTTAAATAAGCAGCGGGCAATGGAGAAGCTGCAGGAGAAACTTGCGGATCTGCAAAAGGAGCAGGAAGCGAAACAGGTAAATGCCGCATGGCGGGAGCATAACCGCATTATCAGGGGAAATCCGGTACGGACTTATGAAGGGGAGAAGTTTATTCTGAAAAAACAGCAGGAATGATTTGGCTGTTTTGGAACGTATGAGGTTCCCATGCAAATATATATTATAATCATGATACTGTAATGATCCCTGTGCCGTTTATGGCACGGGGATTTCTGTCTTTTAACGAGGAGGATTTTATATGATGGAAAGACCAATGACAACGGAAGAATTATTTAACAGGATTAAAATAATCCTGAAAGAAAAGAACAAACTGCCTGACATTCTGGATTATGGATTACCTACAGGGAATGTGTTATCAATCAAAACATGTGACTTTGAATTGAAAAGCGACCTTGCTTATGGAACAAGTGGGGGTATTTATTTGGAACTATGGATCAGGTATCGCTATGAGGATGTAAGATATAAGAAGAATCTTGGCACTTTCAGGACTCTGAGAGAGGACGGAGAAGCTATGCACGAGATGGCTTCTCTGTTAGCTGATTTCATCATTGAATTGAATAGCTACATGTGTGCGAATGCAGATGACTTTTCGTGGGAAGGTATTTGTGTTTATCCGACCGATAGTACAGGAAAGAAAGTTGGCAGGTGGTATTCAGGTCGGGGGATGGAGCATGCCTTGGAGAAAAAAGATCAACTTCTGGCAGAGTATCCGCAGGTGGCCATACGGGATAATGCGACACGGAAGGAACAAATATTCTGCAGATATGCATAAAGAAGAGGAAGATATCGTGCAGAGGATCAAGTGTATAGAAGGGAGAGGAAGAAAGATGGTCAGATTAAGCGAAGGAAGATGCATTATAGGTTATGATGATGGCTATCAGCTTGGAAAGACAGCAAATTTCATATTTGACAATGGTGTACACAGACTTGGAATTGTAGAGCCAACGTTACAGGAAAATTCTTTGTTCCATGATGGGGAATACTTTAAAGTAGGAGAGGGAAGATCAGCCATCACAGAGGATAAGATATCGGATGATTCTGCAAGGCTCCGTACAATGACCGGCATTGCCATGGAGTTGAGAAAGGAAGGTCTGTATAAAGCAGAAGTCGTACTGGTAGTTGGTTTGCCGTTTTCTAATTATGGGAGAGACAAGCTGAAACTGATTGATTACTATGAGCAGCAGAATATGTTGGAATTTTCCTATGAAGGAGAAGATTATTCTGTGACGATCATAAAAGTGATTGTATGTCCGCAGTGCTATTCTGCGATTGCTTCAAGGCTTGGAAATATGAAGGACGATTACCTGATCGTGGATATCGGGAGCAAGACCACGGATGTTGTTTATGTAAGAAATGGTCTTCCGATTGAGAGCAAGTCCATAACGATTGAAAAGGCCATGGTCAAATGGATCAGAGAAATACAGCGGGATATGAAGGTACAGACCGGGAAAGACATTCCGGAACATGAGATCATGAAGGTCATGTTAAAGGAAACGAGTAATTTTCCAGCAGTCTATGCGGAACTGATCCGTGGGATGATGCGGGAAAAGATACATTCTCTGGAGCTGGAACTTTCCGAACGGGGCTACAGCCTTGACTATATCAATATCATCTATGTAGGCGGCGGTGCAGTGATGGCCCGTGACCATGCAGGAAAGTACAGGAGCCATACAGCCTATGACTGTGACCTGTGCGCCAATGCAAAAGGCTATGAGTTCCTTGCGAATCAGATGACAGGAAAGAAGGTGGGGTGATGGCAGGGAAACAAAGATCCATCTTCCTTCGTTTTAATATGTCTGATGAAGCAGATTGTGACTTGTATCTGAAACTGGCAGAATCGGCAGGAAGTTCTGCTTCCCTTACTTCCTATGTAAAAAGAGTATTGGAAGAATATCTAAGTATAAAGACAGAGATGGTAGAACGTCAGCAATTTCATGAGCAGATGCTCATAGCAGTACGGGAGGAAATGCAGGAACAGGGCATGAAACTGGTAGGTGCGCTTCTGGCAGGTATCGGTACTGTGAATGTACAGAGGGTTCCAGAGAGGCCGGTGCCGGAAGAAGTGGGATTACCGGAATCCTGTGGGAGACTTCCGGATGAACTCAGCAGTGTACTTGATTTTATCAGTTAGATGTATTGCCAAAAGTGGAGAGGCGGAAGGAGTATGTATTTGTCGCTGTAATGATCTTAGTATTGAGTAGATGCTGTTGCAGATATGATAGCAGATGCAAGCAACCTGTTGCAGATCCTGTGATTTTAGGTATGATCATGGGATAAGAGCTGCAAAACTGCTGTCAAATGCAACAGAAGTGCAACACTCTGGACATAACTTATACTATAGAAACGGGTATGAACAGGATGATATTTTCCATAAGACAGGATAGCGATCCCTGTGCTGTTTGAGCATGGGGATTTTTTGTCATGGTATGGGAGGCAGTAATGACCAGTTACGATTAGGTGATGTAGTTATAGCATTTTATATGAGAATGTGAGATATATGCAAATATGGAGCGATGTGATGTTTATATATAGAAGAATAACAAATATCATCAGAGGAAAGGAAAATGAAATGGATGAAAAGATCATACAAAGGATCAAAAAACTGCAGGCGCTGGCGGAGCGAGGTGTAGGAGGTGAAAAAGACACAGCAGAAAAGATGCTGCAGAAAATGTTGGAAAAGAATGGCATACGGTCACTGGATGAACTGCAGAGTGAGGAACCTGAGTATACACTGTTTTCCTACAATGGAAAACATGAAAGAAAGCTGCTTGTACAGTGTATTTATAAGGTGATGACAGCTGCAGGTGACAGGAGATATTACCGCAGTAAGGGCAAGCGACAGAAGCTGGGCATCTACTGTACGAAGGCACAGAAGTTAGAGATTGAGATGGAGTTTGAATTTTACAGGAACGTATTCTATGAGGAGTTGGATATCTTTATGTCCGCATTTATAAATGCACAAGGCATATTTCCACCGGATGCACCCAAAGAGAGCTTTGATAAATCTAACAAAAGAGATATCAGGGTAGCACAGATGGCGAGTGGGATCGATAAGAGAACCCGTGCATTGATGCTGGATAGCAATGAAAGGAGGCTATGAGGATGCAGTTAGACTACAATAAGGAAAAATTTACGAAGGTAAGAGTATGTGGTATCGAGTGTGATTTCAGTGATATGCGTATAGACAGAAGTACCATACCAAAGGGACGATACCAGTATGAAGTTGCCGATGATGATGAGAGCCAGGGTGATCCGACAAGAGTCAAAAAAGGCATCATGGTCAATTTCTGGGGAACGTTGATCAGTGATGTGCCGCTGCCACTTGGAAGTGATGGTGTACTTTGGCTGGACGATGGGGAATTTCTGTATTTATGAAAACAGAGTGATCTGTTTATTTGAAGGATAAGGAATCCATATATGATATATCAAAAAAAGGAACTTATAAAGGCGAATATAAAGACCCTTTATAAGTTCCTTTTAACGACTGGATTTAAGGAAGAAGATGTTGTTAAGATTTTGACAGACAAGGAGGCGATACTGTGATCAACATCGATCTGGACAATATAAATGAAGAGATGATCTATGAGGCATTCAATGTTGACGGTAATGAGGCAGAGGCATTAAATGACAGCTATTTGGAGTTGTTTGAGCTGATCGGCCGTGATGCCATGCTGAAATTGTTCAAGTATTTTCGTGGGGACAAGATCGACTGTCCTATGAGACTGTACCGTCCTGAATTTATAGCGGATCTGGCAAAGCAGGAGACGGACAGGCGTAAGCGCGCAAAGATCGCCAGAGCCGGAGGATATACGGTGAAATTTATTGAAGGTGTATTGAGCAAGCGGCGAAAGGAAAATGAGTCGGAATAATACGATAATGAAACAGGCTGATGAGGTCAAAGATACATAATTTAATGATTACTAATTTCAGGACAGGACATTTCTTTCTGAAAATCAGAAGATCTGTGTGATGTACCGGATACTGATATGTGCCAGAATTTGTGTCGAAGCGTCATAAATTCTGTTGATCGCAGAACAGAATCGGAGCATTCCTTCGGAAAACTCCTGAATTCTGCTCACAGCCTCAGTGCAAAGTGTTTCGGAATAGAGGAAAATATGTATAATCTTTCAAAAGAAGAAAGTGACAGGATAAGAATTATAAAATTTATAGCTATTATTTTAGTCGTATATTTTCATTCTTATACTACAGGAGTCAATTTTTCAGATGGAACAAACACGCTTTACCTGCCGGGATGGCTGCAGGTGATCGAAAAGGGAGTGTCACAGGTCATAGCAGGCTGTAATGTACAGATATTTTTTCTGCTTTCTGCGATCCTGCTGTTTCGATCAGGGCAAAGATATGGCACGGTCTTGAAAAAAAAGATCAGGACACTGCTTCTGCCATATCTTATATGGAATACATTCTGGGTGGCAGTATTTGTTGC
>ERZ808028.61-NODE-61-length-123629-cov-15.351423_pt1 | contig 123629 bp, 116 predicted proteins | sample MGYA00380184_ERZ808028 | MGnify/ENA primary metagenome ERZ808028 (study PRJEB31490, sample SAMN06133397) | mouse gut metagenome | isolation source: J8_1 | host: mice | place: China: Chengdu | collected 2015-05 ...
GAAAACCTGAATATCATACGAAAATGGTGTCTGAGCATTTTGAAAATGGTGGAGATATTCCGCCCAAATTTGTCCATGAAAAAGAAACGTTTTGTGATAAGTATGAATCCAGCAGAGTTTATAGAGCAGGTTCTGAATTTTTAAAAAGATAAATTTTAGAAATAGAGATGGATAAAGATTCATGCGTATGTCGTGTGGTTTGCTTTTTTGGGCTTGACTTCGGTATTTTTATGGTATATAATCGTTATGATATTTTCTAATACTTTGAATGGATATCGCAAGATGTCGTCTGCTAGATGATGATGGAAGAACTTACTAAGTTTGGCAGATGCCGGAATACAGGTTTTAGCAGTAAACTGACGGGCATTTGTCTGAGGTAAATTGAAGAAGGAGGTGTTTTGATTATGAAAATGACATTTCAGCCTAAGAAGAGACAGAGAAGTAAAGTGCATGGTTTCAGAGCCAGAATGAGTACACCGGGCGGGAGAAAGGTTTTAGCTGCCAGACGTGCGAAGGGAAGAAAGAGATTATCTGCATAATTTACAGGTCACTTATATGTGGCCTTTTTTTCTATATGCACAGGGCAGAGCAGCACTATAAAGTGCATGGAGTTCGCTATGAAGTTTTCGGAATCGTTAAAGAGCAACAGGGATTTTAAGAATGTTTATGGTAAGAAGAAAAGTTACGCCAACAAATATCTGGTAATGTATGTGTTAGAAAATGGATTAGATAAAAACAGACTTGGGATTTCAGTTAGCAAAAAAGTAGGGAACAGTGTTGTCAGACATCGTGTTACCAGATTGATCAGGGAGAGTTACAGGCTGCATGAAGAGATGTACCACCGTGGATTTGATATTGTGGTGGTTGCGCGGATAAGTGCGAAGGACGCAGGGTACGCAGAGATCGAGAGTGCATTGCTGCATGTATCGAAGTTTCACAAGAAGATTGTAGTATAGAGCAGGTGCGTGCGATGAAAAAAGTCATGATTGGACTGATCGTATTTTACAGAAGATATTTGTCACCGTTAAAGTCAACGAAATGTCCATATTTTCCATCCTGTTCACAGTATGGGCTTGAGGCGGTCGAGCGGTATGGGGTTTTGAAGGGCGGAGTTCTTTGTATATGGAGAATCCTTCGCTGCAATCCTTTTTCACAGGGAGGGTATGACCCCGTTCCTTCTATTCATAATTGTAAACGTTACATTAATATAAGAAGGAATAAAAATGAAAATGAAAAGAAATTGAAAACTTATTATAAGTTTTAATTGATCAGGAGGAGTAAAATGGATTTCATGCTGTTAACGCAAAATTCAACTCCGATATTTAAATACGTTGTTAAGCTTCTGGGCTTAATTATGAATGGCATTTTCGAGTTTCTGAATTTGATTGGCATTCCAAATATCGGTTTATCTATTATTTTATTTACTATTGTTATTTATTTATTGCTGATGCCGCTGACGATCAAGCAGCAGCGTTTTTCGAAGCTCTCAGCGAGAATGAATCCTGAGATACAGGCAATACAGGCAAAGTATAAAGGCAAGCAGGACCAAGCCTCTTTGATGGCGATGAATATGGAAACCAAGGCGGTCTATGCAAAGTATGGTGTGTCTCCGTCGGGCAGTTGTGTCCAATTGCTGATACAGATGCCGATTTTGCTGGCGCTGTACCGCGTTATATACGCGATGCCGGCGTATGTTACCAAAATTGGTGAAGCGTTCGGCGTGCTTGCGGACAAGATTATGCAGACACCAAACGGCGTGGAGGAAGTCAGGGCATTGTCCTCTGCGGTTTATTTTATGAAAAATTTTGACATTGATGTCAAAAATGCCATCATTGATACCTTAAACAAAACATCAACGCTTGATATGACTGCTCTTTCTGAGAAATTTGGTCTGGCAGAGCTCACCTACAATGGGAGCCTGATTCTGACAAATGGTTCAGAGAAGGGTCTTATTGATGTGTACAATAATTTTCTTGGATTGAATATCGGTAATTCGCCGATGGACACGATGAAAACAGCTTTTGCGGCGGGGAATTACCTGCTCCTTGTGGGTGCGGTTGCGATTCCTGTGCTCGCTGCGGTCACACAGTGGATTAACTATAAGCTGATGCCGCAGGCAGCCACAAATAATGACCAGAGAAAAAAGCAGCAGCCTGCAAACGACACGGCGGAGGCTATGCAGCAGTCCATGAAGATGATGAATACCATTATGCCAATTATGTCGGCGTGGTTTTGTCTGACACTTCCTGCTGGTATGGGTCTGTACTGGGTCATTGGTGCGGTGGTGAGAAGTATACAGCAGGTGGCGATCAACAAACATATTGACAATATGGATATTGAAGCTGAGATTGAGAAAAATGTCGAGAAATATAGAGAAAAATTAAAGAAGCAGGGAATTGATGCAGCGAAACTCCAAGCGGCTGCAAAAACGAACACAAAAAATATTGCATCAAAGACTGCATATCAGAACAATGCAGTAAAGCGGTCAGAAAAGTCTGAGGAGGAGAAGGCTGAGGAAATTAAGAGGTCTACAGAATATTACAGTAAGAATGCAAAGCCGGGAAGTCTTGCCGCCAAAGCGAACATGGTAAAACAGTATAATGAGAAGAAGTAAGCATTGATGATGGGGGAAAATCACATATGGAATACATGGAGTTTAAAGGGAAAACCAAAAATGATGCCATTACAGAGGCATGCAGACATTTTTCTATACCAAGTGACAAGCTTGACTATGAAGTGGTTGATGAGGGAAAAACTGGATTTTTAGGAATGGGCGCAAGACCAGCGATTGTGAGAGCCAGAGTCAAAGAGGAAGAAAAAGAGAGCCAGCCAGAGTCCGTAAAAACTGAGGAGATACCTGCTGTGGTAAATGTGGCTGCGGCGTCTGCTGCAATTGAGGATATTGACGTGGAGGCGGTCTCCAAGAAATTCCTGACAGATGTTTTTGCTGCGATGGGCATTGGTGTAGAGATTGCGGCGGTATATGATGAATCCCAGAGAACTTTGGAGGTAGATTTGAGCGGAGATGAGATGGGCGTGCTGATTGGCAAGAGAGGGCAGACGCTGGATTCTTTGCAGTATTTGATCTCACTGGTGGTCAACAAAGGAACGAATGAGTACATACGCGTGAAGGTTGACACAGAGAATTACCGCCAAAGACGCAAGGAAACGTTGGAGAATCTTGCGAAAAATATTGCATATAAGGTAAAGCGGACAAGGAGACCAGTGTCATTAGAGCCAATGAATCCCTATGAGAGAAGGATTATTCATTCGGCGCTTCAAAATGACAGATATGTGACAACACACAGTGAGGGAGATGAGCCCTTCCGCCGTGTTGTGGTAACACCGAAACGTGAGAGCGGATACAATGAGAACAGAGGTTATAGGGGAAACAGATCTTACAGCAAGGGCTATAATAAGAACCATCATGGCAGCTATAACCGCAAAAACAAGCCAGAGGCTACAGAAAAAAATGTTGAGACTGTTGAACATAATGCATAGCTTATGATATGATGAACCTTGAGTGTATCAAGGTTCATTTTTCGATTTGAATGAAACTAATTTATGAATATAAATCAAGGAAAGGAAAGTTTATAGACCGATGAAAACAGATACAATTGCAGCGATAGCCACAGCGGTCAGTACTTCAGGAATTGGCATTATCAGGATTAGCGGCGAGGACGCCGTCAGGACTGCCAGTCGTGTCTACCGCGCGAAAAATCCGCAAAAAAATCTGATGGCTGTCAAGAGCCATACCCTTCATTATGGATTTATCTATGATGGGGATGAATTGATTGATGAAGTGATGGTTGCAGTGATGCGCAGTCCAAATACGTACACAAAGGAGGATACCGTTGAGATTGATTGTCATGGCGGAATCCTAGTGATGAATCAGATTCTCAATGTATTATTAAAAAATGGATGCAGGCTTGCCGAGCCGGGGGAATTTACAAAAAGGGCATTCTTAAATGGAAGAATTGACTTGTCGAAGGCGGAGGCTGTCATGGACATTATTCATTCCAAGAATGAGTTTGCGCTGAAAGCCTCTATGAAGCAGTTGAGGGGAGGCGTTTCGGACAAAGTGCGTTCGCTTCGGGATAGAATTTTGTCGGAGATCGCCTATATAGAGGCGGCCTTAGATGATCCAGAGCATATCAGCCTTGAGGACTATCCTGCTTTGCTCGAGGAAAAAATCTTTCAGATGAAAAATGAATTGAAACAAATGCTTGACAATGCAGATCAGGGAAAGCTGCTCAAGGAGGGGCTTCAGACAGTGATTGTCGGAAAACCAAACGCCGGAAAATCTTCTCTGCTAAATGTATTGGTTGGAGAGGACAGGGCAATTGTAACAAGTGTCGCTGGGACAACGCGTGATGTGCTTGAGGAGAGCATTAAATTACACGGTATTGGATTGAATATTATAGATACTGCTGGCATTCGGGAGACCGAAGATGAGGTAGAAAAAATTGGCGTGGACAAAGCAAGAAGCTATGCTGAAATGGCGGATTTAATTCTATATGTCGTGGATTCATCGCGGCCGCTCGATGAAGATGATGCGTCTGTGATGGAAATCATAACGGACAAAAAGGTAATCGTACTCTTAAATAAGACGGACTTGGCGCAAGTGGTCAGTGAAGAGGAGATCCAGCAACGATTGCCAGCAGCCTCTATTATTAGAACCTCCATGAAGGACAATACAGGAATTGATTTATTTGAAGACACAATAAAAACAATGTTCTTCGGGGGAGAGATAGCCATCAATGATGAACTCTATATCACAAATCAGCGCCACAAGGAGGCATTGGCGGAGGCGTATGAAAGTATGGAGATGGTTCTGCAAAGCCTTGCGCAAAAACTGCCGGAGGATTTTTATTCGATTGACTTGATGAGCGCCTATGCTTCGCTTGGCAGGATTTTAGGAGAAGAAGTGGGGGAAGCGCTTGTCAATGAGATCTTTTCAAAGTTTTGTATGGGAAAATAAATTACAGTAGTTATAAAATAAGAAGGAGGAAGAAATGTCAGGAATACGAGAGCAGGTAGATGTATGTGTCGTAGGTGCAGGCCATGCGGGCTGCGAGGCAGCGCTTGCATGTGCAAGAATGGGTTTGGAGACAGTCATTTTTACTGTGAGTGTGGACAGCATCGCACTGATGCCGTGCAATCCAAATATTGGAGGCTCGTCCAAGGGGCATCTGGTGAGAGAGCTTGATGCGCTGGGCGGTGAGATGGGAAAAGTGATTGACCAGACATTTATCCAGTCCAAAATGCTCAATGTGTCAAAAGGACCAGCCGTACATTCGCTTCGTGCACAGGCCGATAAGGCAGAATACTCAAGAGCCATGCGCAAGGTTCTCGAGAATCAAGCGCATTTGACAATCAAGCAGGCTGAGGTTGTAGAACTTTTGTCAGCGCACTCAGAAGCTTCAGATACAATAACACCATATAGAATAACAGGTGTTAAAACCTATACAGGTGCTATTTATGAGTCGAAGGCTGTTATTTTATGTACAGGAACGTATTTAAAGGCACGTTGTTTGTGCGGGGAAGCGATCACACATACAGGGCCAAATGGGTTACAGGCAGCAAACGAACTGACGGACAGTTTGAAAGCACTCGGCATAGAAATGTGCAGATTTAAGACAGGTACACCGGCAAGAATGGACAAACGTTCTATAGATTTTAGTAAGATGGAAGAGCAGTTTGGCGACGAGCGGGTGATTCCTTTTTCCTTCTCTACGGATGAGGAGAGTGTACAGATTGACCAAGTGTCCTGCTGGCTGACCTATACCAATGAAAAAACACATGATATTATACGGGCAAATCTGGACCGCTCGCCAATCTATGCGGGTGTTATTGAAGGAACAGGTCCGCGCTATTGTCCGTCAATCGAGGATAAAGTGGTAAAGTTTGCCGACAAAGAAAGACATCAGGTTTTTATTGAGCCGGAAGGACGCCACACCAATGAGATGTATGTCGGCGGAATGAGCTCATCGCTGCCCGAGGATGTACAGCTTGCAATGTACCGCACAGTTCCGGGACTGGAACATTGCAAGATTGTTAAAAATGCATATGCTATTGAATATGACTGTATCAAGCCAGACCAGCTTTATCCGACGCTGGAGTTCAAGCGGATTTCCGGTTTGTTCAGTGCGGGACAGTTTAATGGAAGCAGCGGATATGAGGAGGCGGCAGCGCAGGGGTTGATCGCTGGAATAAATGCTGGTTGTTATATTAAAGGATGTGAACAGATTGTGCTGGACCGTTCGCAGGCGTATATTGGCGTATTGATTGATGACCTTGTGACGAAGGAAAATTTTGAACCGTACCGCATGATGACCTCCCGCGCAGAATACCGTCTGTTATTGAGACAGGATAATGCAGATTTGCGGTTGCGCAGGATTGGATACCAAGTCGGACTGGTAACGGAGGAGCAGTATCAATATGTCTGTGAAAAAGAACAGTTGATTGCAAAAGAGATGGACCGTCTCAGACAAGTCAAAGTCGGTGCCAACAAAGAAATACAGATGTTCTTAAATCAAAAGAACAGTAGCAGTCTCAAAACAGCCGCAAGCCTTGCCGAGTTGATCAGCAGACCTGAATTGTCCTATGAATTAATCGCAGAGATTGACACAGACAGACCATGTTTGCCCAAAGATGTAATCGAGCAGATTAATATCAATCTAAAATATGATGGCTATATCAAACGCCAGTTAAAACAAGTGGAACAATTTCAAAAAATTGAGAATAAGAAAATTTCACCAGAGCTTGACTACAATGAAATTAAGAACCTTCGACTCGAGGCAAGACAGAAGCTTCAAAAATTCAAACCTGTTTCAGTGGGACAGGCATCCCGCATCAGTGGCGTATCGCCTGCGGATATTTCTGTCTTACTGGTTTATATGGAGAGCCATAAATAAGATAACGATATTAATTTAATGAATATAACATTAGTTATTTAAGTAAAATGAAGGACATATGATATAAAATATAGTGTTATTTACTTAAAAATAATAAATAACATATGAAATTAATCAAAAACAGGCTATATTCATATAAAAAGGAGGTATCTATGATACTAAAAGAAGGTATCAACGAATTAGGCTTATCGTTGAGCGATGCACAGATTGACCAGTTTCAATTGTATTATGAACTGTTGACAGCGTGGAATCGCTTTATGAATCTTACTGCTATCACTGTGTATGAGGAGGTTTGTACCAAACATTTTCTGGACAGCATCTCACTGTGCAAGGCAATTGACTGTACGCAGGAATACACTGTGATTGATGTTGGAACAGGTGCAGGATTTCCAGGGATTCCATTGAAAATTGCTTTTCCGAATCTCAAAATTACGCTGCTGGATTCCTTAGGAAAACGCGTGAAATTTTTAGATGAGGTGATACAGCGGCTGGGCTTACAAGATATTCAGGCGATTCACGGCAGGGCAGAGGATTATGCAAAACCAGAGTTGTTGCGGGAGCAGTTTGATCTCTGTGTTTCACGTGCGGTTGCAAACCTTGCAACGTTAGCAGAGTACTGTATTCCTTATGTAAAAGAGGGAGGATATTTTATCTCTTATAAGTCAGAGAAAATTTCTGAGGAGGAATGTGCTGCGCAGAAGGCAATCAAAATGCTTGGCGGAAAGGTAGCTTCACAGGTTGAGTTTTTACTGCCTCATTCGGATATCTATAGAAATCTTTTTGTGATTCAAAAGATTGCTCCGACACCCAAGAAGTATCCCAGAAGAGCGGGACTCCCATCAAAAGAACCGTTGTAGGTAATAGATCATGAATAAGAAAGATATTTTATTGCTGCAAGAATCTGAGCGCAAAAGAATTGCAGAAGAACTTCATGACACAACTGTTCAGGATATGGTTTATTTGTCCCAGCAGCTTGAACTGGTCATGTTATATATGGAGAAGGATTTGACGCTGGCGAAACTGGAAACCATTACAGCACGCAAACAAATCAAACATATCATTGGCGGTATGCGTGATACAATTTATAACCTTCGTCCCATGATATTTGATGACATCGGCTGGATGGCAGCATGGGAGCGCCTGAAGAAAAAATTTGCAGAGGATTATCCCAAATTAGAGATCGAATTGGACATTGACATGATTGATACTTCTGATGGCTTGACAGCTTTATCCATTTATCGAATTGTCTGTGAAGGATGTCAAAATATCATCAAGCATTCGAAAGCCAGCCACATTCAAATTTCTGTCAAAAAAACTGGAAGCCAGATTAAAATTTTAATCAAGGATGATGGGATTGGTATGCAGGAATATGATCAATGTCCTTCTAATCATTTTGGATTACAATTTATTATCGAGAGAGTGAAGGCACTTTCCGGTAAGATGAAAATTACATCAGATGATTCGGGTACAAAGATTTCGATAAAAATACCAATGAAAGAGGGGGAGTAAAATTGATTCGTATCATGATAGTTGACGATCATAAGATGGTCTGTGAAGGTTTAACCAGATTGATGGAATTTGATAAAGAAGTAGAAGTAGTAGAAACTGCAAATGACGGGTATGATTGTCTGAATAAGATACGCAGGGCAAAACCAGATTTAATCCTGTTGGATATGAATATGCCTGAACTAAATGGCATTGAGTTGTTAAAGATGTTAAATCAGCGAAAGAACCGTCCAAAGATTTTGGTGCTGACGGTACATAGTGAGATCGAATATCTGATTAAGGTACTTGACTTGGGCGTGGAGGGTTATATCTTAAAAGACTGCGGTTCGAAAGAATTGCTGCGCGCAGTTTACTCTGTGTATCATGGTGAACGGTTTATACAGCCTAATTTAATTCCCTTGTTAAATTCCAGATTGATTGCAAAAGATATAGATCAAGAAAAAATTGAAGCACTGTCAAAGCGCGAACTAGATGTATTAAAACTGGTTGCCATTGGTCATTCTAATAAAGATATTGCGCATCTGCTTCGAATCAGTGAGCGTACTGTGAAAAATCATCTATGCAATATTTTTCGAAAAATAGATTGTGATGATCGTACACAAGCAGCGGTATTTTGTATTCGCAATGGAATTGTCAGTGTACATGATTAGGAGCTGTTAACACAGATAATGTTTCACGTGAAACATTATCTTTTTTTGTAACTTCTACATTGATACAGAACTTGTGATGTGATAAAATAGAAAGTGTAACAAGAGTAAAAACACAGTTGGAAGGGGGATTGAATGATGGGTGTACGAAAAAAAGGAAGAAGAAAAATCCGATGCAGTGACAAAGATTTTGTGTGGTTTGTCAAACTAGATGATGACAGTCCAGATTATATTTTAAATATTGTCGCAGAAGATAAGACATTGATTTTGACTTGTCCATTGCATATGGAGAATCCTTATATTATAAGTAAGGGCGCTGTATTTCAAAATCAGGCAATGAATGGTATTTGGCATCGTTATTTAATCCCTTTTGATGTGCCTGAAATCATTACGCCGAAGTTTGTTGCAGCATTGATTCAATGGGGAATGCATGGTAAAAACGCTTTAGAACTGCAATGGAGTGAAGCAATTTAATAGAATAAAACGCAGGATAAATGATAGGAGGTGCTATATGAATCCAAGTTATTTTAGAATCAAATTACATATGAATGAAGCAATCGATAGGTTATGTGCATGGAATGATGCGAGTTATAAAGAGAGAATTGAGACACGTTATTCGAAAGCTGTACATGTCTGTATTGATGAGAAGGGAAATTGGAAAGGACAGTGTTTGTACGTTTATGAGAAGAACGGCTGGACTATTTTTGAGGATTTATCTGGTGGGTATTCCTTTATTGAGCCGGCTTCATGGTTAGAGTTTGCTGAAGATAATGAGTTTTTGCTTGCAGGATATAATGATGCAATTATTTATGCTGAGTTGCTTGCAATTGAAGATAGAAAAGTGACAAAATATTTCCTGAAATGCGACGACTGTCCAGAGGAGGATACAAACGAAGGGGACGGAATCCCAGAGATTGAGAATTGGGTAGATGTAGCCTCTCTTGTCGATGAAGATGAGCTCGTGTACGCTGAAACAGGCACAGTACTCATCTTTTAGTAAATTTACAAAATTATGTTTCACGTGAAACATCTTTCTTATAAGTATCAAAAATATCTTATAAAGGCTGTTTGCTAATGAATGCGAAGCAGTGTTTGTACTTATAAGATAATGCCTGTATTGCAATGAGTAGTTCTTTCTATACTCTAGATATCTGCAAAATCCGCTGTAGCTGCCAAATGGATTGAACATCATAAAATGAGAGTAACAGTTACTCAAATGTCAGAAAGAATCCGATCAATATAAATTGCTTGATCTGCTTAGATTGGTCTATTTTCTTGGAATTGTGTATTCATGTAAAACGAACTATAAATATGCATTGAAACGGCAGGTAAAAATTTTTTAAATGAGTATATAAACTAGAATTTAATTTTTTAACAGGGGGATTGTGTGATGAGTATGGATTTAAATTTCTGGAAGTACAAGGATAATACTGCACATGATCATGCAACTGTATATCAAACAGCGTGTTGTGATGGAGAGGTCATGGAAGTATTAGAAGTTCTTCCGATTGATGATATTTTGAAGAAAGTGACCACTACTTTTTCCAACTGGACAATTCAAAATGGAGGCAAGGATTTTGAAAAAGAAGGACATGGTGCATTTCAGATATTTACGACTTCGCAAATCGTAAGATTTGATTGCTATGATATGCAAGAAGCTGATCTGAACGCTCTTATGGATATTTTAATTGATTTTGGCTGTCCTTTATATGACCCACAAATTTCAACAAGATTTGATTCTTGGACAGACAGGTAAAAATTTCAGTTTTTTTCCAAAAAGAGAGTATTAGAATTGCTGAAATAGCATAAAATTACAAGAAATCTGAAATGTTTCACGTGAAACATTTAATTTATGTATAGCATATAGGACGCAATAGTGGTATAATAATAGACATCGGAGAATAAATACGGAGGAATAAGATGGGGAGAATTATTGCAATTGCAAATCAAAAGGGTGGTGTAGGTAAAACAACAACTTCCATAAACTTGTCTGCATGTATTGCAGCAAAGGGAAAAAAGGTTTTGGTGATTGATATCGACCCACAGGGAAATACAACCAGTGGCTATGGTATTGAAAAGAATGAATTGGAAAATACAATTTATGAGCTGATTTTAGGAGACTGCTCAATTGAGGATTGTATATTAAAAGAGATATTCCCAAACATTTCCATCCTTCCATCCAATGTCAATTTAGCAGCCGCTGAGATTGAATTGATTGGTGTAGAAAAAAAAGAATACATATTAAAAAATGAGGTTGACTGGGTAAAGGACCGATATGATTTTATTATAATTGATTGTCCGCCATCGCTCAGTTTACTCACTGTCAATGCGATGACGACCGCAGACGCTGTCTTAGTGCCAATCCAGTGTGAATACTATGCATTGGAGGGATTAAGCCAGTTGATTCATACAATCAATCTTGTAAAAGAACGATTGAATCCGTCGCTGGATATAGATGGTGTTGTTTTCACAATGTATGATTCGCGGACAAATCTGTCAGCACAGGTGGTTGAAAATGTCAAAAGTCATTTGAGTCAGAAGGTATACGGCACACTGATTCCTAGAAATATCAGACTTGCAGAAGCACCGAGTTATGGAAAACCAATCAATATGTACGACGCAAAATCGGCTGGTTCAGAGAGTTATATGTCTCTGGCTGACGAGGTGATTCGAAATAACAGTTAAAACGAATAAGGAGAGAACAAATGGCACAAAGAGGATTGGGTAAAGGTCTTGATTCCTTGATACCTGCATCCGTTACAGGAAGTAGTAATGAGAAAAAAGAACAAAAACAGGCAGAAACGATTGTCAAAATTGCAAAAGTAGAACCAAACAGGGACCAGCCCAGAAAAAATTTTGATGAAGATGCATTGCAGGAGTTGGCAGATTCGATCAAACAATTTGGTATGCTTCAGCCAATACTTGTACAGAATAGAAAAGATTATTATGAGATTATCGCAGGCGAGAGGAGATGGCGGGCAGCAAAAATTGCTGGATTAAAAGAGATTCCGGTTATTATTCGGAATTATACGAATCAGGAAATCGTAGAAATCTCGCTGATTGAAAATATTCAGAGAGAAGATCTGAATCCAATTGAGGAGGCATTGGCATACAAAAGACTCTTAGAAGAGTTTCAATTAAAACAGGACGAGGTGGCAGAGCGTGTCTCAAAGAGCAGGACTGCGGTGACAAACAGTATGAGACTGCTAAAGCTCTGTGATGGCGTACAACAGATGATTATTGATGACATGCTCTCCACAGGTCATGCGCGGGCATTGATTCCAATAGAAGATCAGGAGTTGCAGCTACAGCTTGCACAGAGAATATTTGACGAGAAATTAAGTGTGCGTGAGGTTGAGAAGCTTGTCAAATCACTGTTAAAGCCAGAGCATGAAAAACCAAAAAAAGAAACGCCGCCGCAGAATATCCAGTATATCTATCAGGATATTGAAAACAAACTCAAGGAAAAGTTTAGCAGAAAAGTGGAAATTATCTCAAAAGGAAAAAATGGTTCAGGCAAGATTGAGATTGAGTTTTATTCCAACGATGACTTGGACAGATTGATCGAGACGCTCTCAAAGATTGAGCGTGTAGAATAGTTATGGGAGAGACAGATGAACAGTAATATATTAAACAGCTTAGGATTGGGTGCAATTGATATCGGATTGATACTATTAGGACTGTTGGCAGTCAGTATTGTGCTTTTGATATTGATTATCATAACTTTCATACAGATTGGAAAACTAAAAAAGAAATACTTAAAATTTATGCTGGGAAAAGATGGTGCGAATCTTGAGAAGGACATCATGACACTCTACGAGGACCATAAGTTTATGAAGCTTAGCATTGACACAAACCGAGAGAAGATCAAAGAACTCTCCAAAAAGCATGAAAGTGCGTTTCAAAAAGTAGGGCTTGTGAAATATGATGCTTTTACAGAAATGGGCGGAAAGTTAAGCTTTGCCTTGGCGTTGTTAGATGAGAGAAATGATGGTTTTATCATAAACTCCGTGCACAGTTCAGACGGGTGTTATTCCTACACCAAACGGGTAAAAGACGGTGATTCCCAGATCGCACTCAGCAATGAGGAAAAAGTAGCAGTAGAACGTGCCATAAACGGAACTGCATTTGATAGTGAATAAACAAAACGCATAGATAAGAGAAGAGATTGGGGGAAATAATTTATGAAATTAGTTACAGTTGAAGACTTAAAAGATGGTGATATTATTGCCAATGATGTCATGCTTGAGGACTATACTGTCGTACTCACAAAAGGGACTGTGATCAAGGCAGTGTATATTGAAAAGCTCAGAGAATTAGATATCTTTACAGTGTATATTGAAGATGCACAGGAGTTGCCAGAAGCGCCAGCTCAGGAGACACCCAAAGCGCCAGAAACGCCAAAAGCACCCAAAGCGCCAGAGAAGCCACAACCCAAGCCAGCTCCAGAGAAAAAACCTGTAGAGCCAGTTCCAGCAAAAAAAGATGGAAACAAACAGTCCAAGCTTCCAATGGAGAAGGTTACAATTCTGCGTGATGAAGTGGAGGAGGAAGTCAAGAGTAAAATCAAGGATATCTTAGAGCTGCATGTATACCAGCAGACAGAAGGACTCCAGCAGATTGCAGAGACGGCACAAAATATTATGTCAGATATTCTTGAAGAAGATGAAGTGGTAGAGAAAGTCTATGATGTGCGCGAGAGAAGTGCTGATATCTACGAGCATTCCCTACAGGTATGTACGATTGCCACTTTGATCGGTTTAAAGCTTGGATTGACCAAGAAACAAGTATATGATATCAGCGTTGCTTCTTTAATACATGACCTTGGCTTGCGGTATCTTGTCGTGCGCTATGAAGATCAGGATATCAATCTTTTACCGGCAAAAGATCAGGAGGAGTACAAGAAGCATCCAATCTATGCCTATACAGCAATTAAGAATGAGACATGGCTCTCTGAAAATGCAAAAGAGATCGTACTCAACCATCATGAGAAGAAAGACAAATCAGGATACCCGCTGGGCAATGACCTTGTGTCACGCATGACACAGATTGTCGGTGTCTGTGATGAGTTTGATGAGTTGATTTGTGGAATCGGCAAAGCAAGAATCCGTGTTCATGAGGCGATCAACAATATCAGGAATTACAGCGGCATATGGTATGATTCAGATATCGTCTCAGCCTTCCTGCAACTGATCGCAGTGTATCCATTTGGTTCAAAAGTCCGTACAAACAGAGGCGAGCTTGGCATCGTCATGAGACAGAATCCACATTTCCCGGAGAGACCTGTAATCCGAATTGTCGAGGACAAATATGGACAGGCAATTCATGCAGAGCTGATTATTGATTTGATTAAAGATACCACAGTTGTCATACAGGAAGTTGTCAAATAAGAATAAACATCAAAAGGAGACAGAATACAATGATAGACATTAAATTTTTGAGAGAAAATCCTGAAGCAGTTAAAGAGAATATCAAAAAGAAATTTCAAGACCATAAACTGCCACTTGTAGATGAAGTGATTGAGCTAGATGCACAGGCGAGAAAGACGCAGCAGGAGGCGGACAGTCTCAGGGCAGAGCGGAATAAACTCTCCAAGCAGATCGGCGCCTTGATGGGACAGGGAAAAAAGGAGGAGGCAGAGGAGGTCAAACAGCAGGTAAATGCACAGGCTAAGACCTTGGAGGAGCTTGCGGAACGCGAAAAAGAGCTGGGCGATAAAGTGACCAAGATCATGATGACGATTCCTAATATCATTGATCCGAGCGTTCCAATCGGCAAGAATGACACAGAAAATGTCGAGGTGCAAAAGTACGGTGAGCCGCTTGTTCCTGATTTTGAGATTCCCTATCACACAGAAATCATGGAAAAGTTAAATGGCATCGACCTTGACAGTGCAAGAAAAGTAGCTGGAAATGGTTTTTATTATCTCATGGGTGATATTGCCAGACTTCATTCTGCGGTGATTTCATATGCAAGGGATTTTATGATTGACCGGGGATTTACGTATTGCATACCGCCTTTTATGATACGCAGTAATGTCGTTACAGGAGTTATGAGCTTTGACGAGATGGACGCGATGATGTACAAAATCGAGGGAGAGGACTTATATCTGATTGGTACAAGTGAGCATTCTATGATCGGCAAATTTATTGACACGATTATACCAGAGACAGAGCTGCCAAAGACATTGACAAGCTATTCACCCTGTTTCCGCAAAGAGAAGGGTGCACATGGTTTGGAAGAGCGCGGTGTGTACAGGATTCACCAGTTTGAGAAGCAGGAAATGATTGTTGTGTGCAAGCCCGAGGAATCACCCATGTGGTTTGAGAAGCTCTGGCAGAATACAGTCGATCTGTTCCGTAGTCTTGACATTCCTGTGCGCACGCTGGAATGCTGTTCTGGAGATTTGGCAGACCTCAAGGTCAAGTCAATTGATGTGGAGGCATGGTCGCCGAGACAAAAGAAATATTTTGAGGTGGGAAGCTGTTCAAACCTTGGCGATGCGCAGGCTAGAAGGCTCAAGATCAGAGTGAATGCAGAGAGTGGAAAATATTTTGCTCATACCCTCAACAACACAGTTGCAGCGCCTCCTAGAATGCTGATTGCATTTCTGGAGAACAATCTTCAGGCAGATGGTTCTGTCAAGGTGCCAAAGGCATTGCAGCCATATATGGGCGGAAAAACCGAATTAAGGTAAATCGGAATGAAAATAGAAAGGCATGATTGTGGTGCACAGATATTTAAGAGCAGTAGGTTTTAGCAAGATCAAGAAAAGGGAAGAGTTGCAGGCACTGATCAACGAAGTGGTTGAAGCGACAATAATAAATCCAGATAAACTGAAGCATGAGAAAGACAGCAAAAAGAAGCAGGATTATTCATCTGCGAGGGATATCGCAGCAGACGAGGAAGATATCGTGTACGCTGAGCTGTCGCTTGACTTTGTTCATGGTGCGGGAATCTGTGTGCGCGGTGAGTTTGACGAGGAGAATACATTTCTGTATGAGTACTATTTTCCGTATGTGAAGGGAAATCAGATCAGCTCGAGCGAGGATATTACAATTGAGCGTCAGGCAGAGAAGGAGGCTTACGCCGGAGTATGCGACGAAATCAAACTTGGGGTGACAATTATCTTTTATTTGCAGAATATAATTCCATACAAGAGACTCAAGGCGCTCAAAAGGCTGCCAGTGCAGGGAACCTCGCTGATATTGGGGGCATTGTCTATTAATGGCACCATCATGATGCCGATTATTAAAAATGAGTATGAGAAAGAGCGTATCCGCAAAGTGACAAATGAGCGCAACCAGTTGATTGCACAGGCACGTATGGGAAATGAAGATGCAATAGAGAGTCTCACGCTTGAGGACATGGATACGTACACGACAATCTCCCGCAGGATTCACAAAGAAGATGTATTTAGTCTGGTTGATACGTATTTTATGCCATATGGTGTGGAGTGCGACCAGTATTCCATTCTCGGTGAGATTATGGAGTATCGTGTGGACCGAAACCGTTTGACACAGGAGGAGGTCATCTTTATGACACTAGAGTGCAATGAGATTATCATTGAGGTGTGCATCAACAGGGAGGACTTGTTTGGCGAACCCGCAGTGGGCAGGCGCTTCAAGGGTGTGGTATGGCTTCAGGGTTTTATTGAATTTCCCGAGCAAAATTTTTAAAAAAGATATTGCAATAATTACCACATCTGTTATAATAAAAAGGTACATGATTAATATGTACTCGTTTCCTTAGTTAAATGGATATAACAGCCCCCTCCTAAGGGGCAGTTGAGGGTTCGATTCCCCCAGGGAACGTTATAGAACCAGTTCTACAGAGCATTGAAACCTTTGGCAAAGATTTTCAATGCTTTTCTTATTATAGTTTTCAGTAGTAATATAGAGGAGTTATTGTGAATTACATTGTTTTCGATTTGGAGTGGAATCAGGCTGCCGATTTGAAAACAAGGCGTGAGAACCGTCTGTTGTTTGAGATTATAGAAATCGGCGCGATTAAATTAAATGAGAAAAAAGAACTGCTGGGTGATTTCCATGAGCTCATCAAACCACAGGTGTTTCATGCAATGAATCAGGTGACAGGCGAATTGATTCACCTCAAAATAGAGCAGCTTGAAAACTGCCGTTCGTTTGCTGAGGTAGCTGCTGACTTTCTGGCATGGTGCGGCAGTGATTATATTTTTTGCACGTGGGGGAATCTCGACCTTACAGAATTGCAGAAAAATATGGACTATTATAATATGACACCCGTGTCAGAAAAAACGATACGCTTCTACGATGTGCAAAAATTGTTTAGTATCGCATTTGAGGACCGTACCGTGAGGCGTACTTTGCAATATGCGGTGGAGTATCTTGGAATTGAGATAGATGAGGCATTTCACAGGGCGTATACGGACGCTTATTACACAGCCGAGGTGGTAAAGAGAATCACAGACCACCGCGTTTTTGAGAATTATTCCTTTGACACCTACCGCGTACCGAGAAATAAATCCGAGGAGATTAAGATTCAGTTTGCGGATTATTTCAAATACATTTCAAGAAAATTTCCAGATAAGCTGGCGGCGATGGCTGACAGAGATGTCATTTCTACGAAGTGTTATCTCTGCGGTGCGAGGACAAGGCGGAAAATTCCGTGGTTTACGACAAATGGAAAACATTATTATACAATAGCCGTCTGCATGAAGCATGGACCCATCAAGGGAAAAATCCGCCTGCGCAGAGCAGAGGACAATATGGTCTATGTCATCAAGACCATGAAGCAGGCAGGCGCAGAGGTGGAAGCCGATGTGATGAACAAGAAAGAGCAGGTTCGAAACAGCAGAAAAGAGCGCAGAAGAGGAAAGCATAGCTAACATATAGCTAATGCTTTCTTTTTCTTGATATGCGGTAGCTTCTCGAGCTTCTGCGCGCCTCCCTTCTGGCAGCGCGGATTTCCTTTTGGCGGCTGCGCCGCCGCAGGCTGCTCTGGCCTCGGGGGGAGAAGCTGTAATTGTGAATGACCGAGCGTATAATGAGAAAAACTGCAAGCAGAATCACCGTGATCATAATACCTAAGATGACTTTCTTGATATCAATATAGATGATTCTCGTCTGCTCTGTCTGTTCCTGTACAGAAGGGTGCGTGGCAACCATCTCACCCTCAGGAGGAGCCGATTCGATTTCGACATCTGTGTCATTATTGCTAAACCGAAACGCGGGAACGCTGGATTTGTAAAACTCCAAATTGCAGCCGCCCACGGGGATGTCATTGTAGGTGTAATTGATCGTAGCAATGACATTCGTGTCAGGTGACTGGTCGGCGTAGGTCAGCGTTGAGACGGTGTCTGTAAATTCCGCCGTGTTCGGCAAAATGACATAAGCGTCATTTTCTATGGAGATAAGCGGCGTCGAATCGCCAAACAGATCATCTTTTGTGTCAAAGAAATCCATCGTGTCGATATTGTATTTGGTCTCGTGTTCTTCGATTGATACGCGCTGAAAATTCTCAAATCCATATTGGAAGAGCGTGATGGTATCTTCAAACTGATAGGGGGTCTCCTCGGTGAAAATGACGCACACAAGCTTCATGCCGTTCTTCTCGGCGCCGGAGACTAAGGTCTGGCGCGACTGCGAGACAAATCCTGTCTTGCTGCCAAGAAGGTATTCGTACTCGTAGGGTTTTCCCTTGTACAACTGGTTTTTTGAGGCAATCCAAGCGTCTTCTTCATCGTCGGGTTTCAACCGGAAGTGATAGCTGTTTGTGGAGGACATTTTGCACAACAGTTCATTTGAAAAAAATTCGCAGCCGATGAGTGCGAGATCGTAGGCGCTGGTGTAGTGGTTCTCGTCGAAAAGTCCATTGCAGTTTGTAAAATTGGAATCAGTGCCGCCGAGATCTTTTACTTTTTGATTCATCAGCTCTGCAAAAGCTTTGACACTTTTTTCGTTGGTGAGCTTTTCTGCGACGTGTTCGCCGACGGCGCTTGCAACTTCGTTTGCAGACTTTACGAGCACACAGTAGAGCGCCTGCTCCATCGTGATGGTGTCTCCTGTATCCACGCCGCCGAGCTTGGACCCATCAACTGGCACATCATAAATGGCATCGTGGGAGAAGGTGACTACTTCGTCCATTGTGCAGTTCTGCATGGCGAGCAGGCATGTCAGAATTTTGGTCGTGCTGGCAGGATAACTTTTCTCATGGATATTTTTGGCATAGAGAATTGTGCGCGTGTTCATCTCCATCAGGATTGCGGACTGTGCGCCGATGGCAGGACCCTGCGGCCAGTTTTCGATTGCGTTGGACTGTATGGGAAGCGTCTTTCGCTGTTCCATCTGCTCTGCAAATTCTTCTGCGGCAAAGGCAGTGCCTGTACATGGCGCGCCTTGGAGCAGCATTGCAGCCAGCAGTGTACATGCACTGATTTTATAAAATAAATGTTTTATTATTTTCATTGAACAAATCCCTTCATAGATTTTGTATGACATATAGAATGACTCACTATTAGATTGTACACTATTTTTATAAAAATGTAACCCGATTATGAAATTTTAATAATCACACATTTTGTCATAAAATATGGTAAATTGTATAAAATTGTGCAAAAAACATGTATTTTATAAATTTTTGGTGAAATTTATATGTGACAAATATAAACCTAAGGTGTAGAATAAGATAGAGTGGATATATTTGGTAATAAAATATAGTGTGTAAGTATTTACAATCATAGAAAATATGGAGTATGGACAATGAGACTTAGGAATGTGACAGGTTCGCGGGAGGTTATCGCATCGAGCCGCTTTGTGGTGCATGAGCCTTTTGAACAGCGTGGAAAATGGAATGAGGTTTTTGGCAGCAGCAATCCGATACAGATTGAGATCGGCATGGGCAAGGGTCAGTTTATGATGCAGCTTGCAGCGCAGCACCCAGAGATTAATTATATTGGCATTGAGAAATATTCGACGGTGCTGCTGCGCGCGGTGCAGAAGATGGAGGTGCAGGAGATCACAAACCTGCGCCTGATTCGCATGGACGCGGAGGAGATCTGTGAAGTGTTTGGCAAGGGTGAGGTTTCGAAGATTTATTTGAATTTCTCAGATCCTTGGCCCAAGGACAGACATGCCAAGCGGCGTCTGCCCTCGAGACAGTTTCTTGCGCGGTATGATGAGATTCTTGCGGACGATGGGCGGATTGAGTTCAAGACGGACAATCAGGCACTCTTTGACTTTGCGCTTGGCGAGCTGGAGCCTGCCGGCTGGAAGCTAGAAGCAGTGACAAGAGACCTCCATCACGATGAAAAGATGCGGATTGGCAATATTATGACGGAATATGAGCAAAAATTTTCAGCAATGGGGAATCCTATCTATAAATATTGCATTTACCGGTAAAGGAGGGGTGTGGAATGTTTGTTGTCTTTTTTCTGCTATGGATTATATTTAATGGGCGCGTCACGACAGAGATCGTGCTGTTTGGACTGGCGGTGTCTGCGGCGTTGTACTGGTTTATCTGCAAATTTATGGAGTTTGGTCCGCGCAAGGAATGGGCATATCTCAAAAAGAGCGGTTATCTGATTCAATATTTATATTATCTGATCAAGGAGATTATCAAGGCAAATTTTGAGACGATCCGCTTAATTTGTTCGGCGGGCAGGGTAGTAGAGCCAGTGCTTGTAGAGTTTGAGGTTCATTTTAAGACGGACACTTCGAGATTTTTGTTGGCAAATTCCATCACGCTCACACCCGGGACGATTACCGTTGCGGTAGAGGGGGACAAATTTATCGTGCACTGTCTCGATCAGACACTGGCGGAGGGGATATCTTCGTCTGTCTTTGTAAAGCTGTTAGAGAAAATTGAGGGATAGGGGGCAGTACAGCAATGAATAGTGGAAATATTGTGTTGGAGTCCGCGTTTGATATCGTGATGACGATCTTACCGTTTTTGCTGGCAGTCATGGTGTTTGTCTGTTTAATTCGCGCCATCAAGGGACCGAGGGTTGCGGACCGCATCGTGGCGATCAATATGATGGGGACGATGACGATGGTCATCATCGCGATTTTGTCGGTCAAGATGAATGAGGGATATCTTGTCGATATCTGCATTATTTATGCCATGATTTCATTCTTGGCAGTGACGCTTCTGACAAAGGTATATATGGGTGTGTACGCAGAGCGGCAGAAAAAGAAAGAGACAGAGAAAAAGGAGGAGGGACAGCATGATCGTACTACTGTGGATTAGGTTTATTGTCGGAATCATCATGATTCTGTGCGGTCTGATTATTTTTGCAATTGAGCTTTTTGGTGTGTTTGAGTTTCACTATGTGCTCAACAGAATGCACGCGGCGGCGATGGGAGATACGCTTGGGATTGCGCTTAGTATGACAGGGCTGATTGTGCTGTGCGGTCTGAATTTTACCTCGCTCAAAATGCTGCTGGTCGTCATCTTTTTGTGGTTTGCATCTCCTGTGGCATCGCATATGCTGGCGCGTTTTGAGGTGGTGACAAATGAAGAGCTTCACAAGGAATGTGATATAAAGAAGCTGTCTAAGTAATCAGGAAAGCCTTATGAATGGAGGATGAGAGCTATGGAAATATTTCAGATCGTTTTATTTATATTCTTGATCGTGTGTGCCATCTCTGTGAGTTTTTCGAGAAACCTGCTCAACTCGATCATTATCTTTATGTCCTACAGCCTGATTATGTCTATTATCTGGATACTGTTGGAGTCGCCTGACCTCGCTATCACAGAGGCTGCTGTCGGCGCCGGCATCACGAGTATTCTGTTCTTTGTCACGCTCAAAAAGATTCATGCCATTGTCGCGATCAATGAGGACAAGGAGGACAAACATGTCAACAGGAAGGGGGGAGGAAAATGAGCCGTCTGTTATCGGAGGAGGAATACCGCAAGACCAAAGCTTTTAAGATCAGGCGCTGGTACCGCGGAGAGAAGGACCCTTATCTTGGCAAGGTGGAGATGAAACCCCAGAAGCCCTTTACGGAGGATATCAAGACGCAGAAGCAGCGCATTCATGACGAGGCAATCCTTCGGCGCAACATTTATGATATCGAGCATAACAAGAAATTACAGATTTTTTCAAAGTTTTATAAAGTCGTGTCGATTGTCTTTGTCTTTACACTGATTGCGATACTGCTCTATGTAGTGTCCTATCTGCCGCCTGTGGGCAATGCGGCAAATCCTGACAACAATGAGGTTGCATCGAAGTATATTGAAGATGGCATGAAAGATACTGGTGCGGTGAACATTGTGACGGGCATGATTTTGGATTACCGCGCGTTTGATACCCTCGGAGAATCAAATGTGCTCTTTATTGCGACCTGTACGGTATTGATTTTGCTGCGTGTGGACAATCGCTCAAAGAAGAAGGAGGAGGAGGAAAACGACCGTCTCTATGAGCCCAAAAATGATATTATCTTACAGAAAGTGGCTTTCTTTCTTGTTCCTATGATTATTATTTTTGGTATTTATGTCATATTAAATGGGCATTTATCGCCGGGCGGAGGGTTCTCTGGCGGGGCGATTATTGGTTCGGGTTTGATTTTGTATGTCAATGCGTTTGGCTTTAAGAAGATTGAGCGCTTTTTTACGCAGAAAACATACAAATGGATTTGTTTTGTGGCGCTATTGTTCTACTGTCTTGCGAAGACGTATTCATTTTACTGCGGCGCGCACCATCTTGAGACGGGGATTCCGCTGGGGACGCCGGGCGACATTCTCAGCTCTGGCCTGATTCTGCCGCTGAATATCTGCGTCGGCATGGTTGTTGCCTGTACAATGTATGCGTTTTATGCGATGTTCAGAAAAGGAGGTTTTTAATCCATATGGGGGGAAATTTGATTGCAAACTATGGTGAAGCAGTTGCGATGATTTTGTTTGGCATTGGATTTTCGAACCTGCTTTTGCAAAAGAATTTAATTAAGAAAATTATCGGTCTGAATATCATGGACACGGCGACGTATCTGTTTCTTGCGGAAAAAGGGTATATCGCGGGGCGGGTTGCGCCGATTGTGGTGGACAATGTGACCAGTGTGGAGGCATATATCAATCCAGTCCCGAGCGGGCTTGTGCTGACTGGAATTGTGGTGTCGGTGTCGGTGACGGCACTGATGTTATCACTGACCATACGGCTTTACAGGAAATATCACACACTGGACATGGACGAAATCTCAACAATGCTGAAAAAGGAGGAGGAATAGATGGAGTTTATACGAAATTTTCCCTTTTTCAGTATTCTGTTATCACTTGGTTCGGGCGTGCTGACTTCTATTATGAACAAGAAAATTGCACGCCTGTGGAATACATTTATTCTCTCGGCAATCACTGTGATGTCAGCAGTACTGTTTGTGTATATGCTTGAGGTGGGAGAACCGTATACCTTTATGATGGGGCATTTTCCGGCGCCTTGGGGCAATGAGATACGGGCGGGTGTGCTCGAGGCTGGAATGGCGCTCTTTTTCTGCCTGATTATGCTGTTCTCCCTAAAGGGCGGGCAGGAGCATATTGATGCGGAGATTGAGGAGACGAAGGTCAATCTCTACTATATTATGATTAATCTGTTGCTGAGCTCACTTCTGGCATTAATCTACACGAACGACTTGTTCACGGCATATGTCTTTGTGGAGATCAATACGATCAGCGCATGCGGGTTAATCATGATTACGCAGAGCGGGCGCACGATTGAGGCGGCGACGCGCTATATGATTATGGCATCGCTGGGTTCTGGTCTGCTGCTGCTGGGGCTCTGTATTTTATATGATATTACAGGGCATCTTTTGATGAGCAACATCAAGCAGAGCATTCTGTATGTCTATGCACAGGGGACTTATAATATCCCGCTGATCGCCTCGATTGGCATGGTGGTGGTCGGGCTTGCCATCAAGAGCGCGCTCTATCCTTTTCATACATGGCTCCCGGACGCATATGGGTACTCGACAGTTTCGAGTGCAGCGATTTTGTCAAGTCTGGTTTCCAAAGGATATATCTTTTTGTTGATTAAGATTTTTTTCCGCGTGGTTGGCTTTGACATTATCGTGGATTCTAAGATTGTCAATATTTTGTTTGTATTTGGGCTGTTTGGCATGATTATGGGCTCAGTGAACGCCATTTTAGAGCATGATATCCGCCGCATGATTGCCTTTTCGTCCGTTGCGCAGATTGGATATATCTATATGGGTCTGGGACTTGGGACGACGATGGGGATTGTGGCAAGTATTTTTCATATATTGTCCCATGCCTCCACCAAGTCGCTGTTGTTTGTTGCGGGTGTGGGGCTGACGGACGCCTCCGGCGGCAGCAAGAAATTTGAGGATTTGACCGGCAGCGGGTTCCGCAATCCGGCAGCAGGGATTGCCTTCACAATCGGCGCATGTTCTATGGTTGGCATTCCGTTGTTTTCCGGTTTTATCAGCAAGATGCTGTTTGCGGAGGCAGCAGTGCAGAACAGTCTGGCGAAGATGCTTCCGACGATGATTTGTCTGGCAATCAGTACGGTGCTCAACGCGATTTATTTTATGAAAACGGTGATTCGTCTCTATACGCCAGCCAGCAAAAAGGTGCGCAAGACGCAGGCTGGTGAGGCGGCGGCAGTCAGCATGAGAGAGCATCCGCTCTATCATCTGGCTTTGCTGTGTATGGTCATTTTAAATGTGCTTCTCGGATGCTGTTCACAGCCGATAGTGGACTGGATTACAAGCGGTCTGTCGATGTTTGGTTGAGATGGGGGTGGAGGATTTGGCTTTGCATAATAATTATATGATTTTCGTTTCAATCGTCCTGCCCATTCTTGCGGGAGTTCTCCTGCTGGTTACGCCGGACAGAGTTTTCAAGAGCCGCCAGATGTTGATAAATATGACAGCAGTGTCATTTGTGGTGTGCGCGCTGTCTCCTGTGCTGGTGATTTTACGCCAGACGGGAAACACGCTGCTGCTCTTTTTTCTGGTGGATGAGATTCCAGTATTTTTTGCAGTGGACCATCTTGGAAGGATTTTTGCGGGGATTGTCCTCCTTGTATTTTTGCTGGCTGGATTTTTCTCATTTGTCTACATGTCCCACGAAAAGAATGAAAAGCGGTATTATGGCTTTTATCTGATTACGTTTGGCGTGCTGCTGGGACTGTGCTTTTCGGGGAATCTGGTGACGCTGTATCTGTTTTATGAATTTATGACACTCGTGTCAATGCCGCTCGTGCTGCACACTGGCTCAAAAGAGGCGGTCATGGCGGGCCTAAAATATTTGTTTTACTCGTTTTGCGGTGCGTATATGGCATTGTTTGGCATTTATTTCCTGTATCAATATGCGATTGCGTTTGACGACGTGGAATATCAACTATGGAGTGGCGGATATGAGACTTCAAGGCATATGCTAAGTTTTGTCTCAGGCGGTTCGCTTGATTTAAAGGCGGTCGCTGAGTCGGGAAATACAGTGCTTTGCCTCATCGCAGTATTTATGATGATTGTGGGCTTTGGCGTGAAGGCGGGTTGCTTTCCACTCCATGCGTGGCTTCCTACGGCACACCCAGTCGCGCCGGCGCCGGCTTCGGCATTCATGTCGGGCATTATCGTGAAGGGCGGTGTGCTTGCCATTGTCAGGACTGTGTATTATGTGGTCGGCGCAGAATTTCTGCGCGGCACGTGGGTTCAGGCGGTGTGGGCGAGCCTTGCGGTCGTGACGCTTTTGATGGGGTCCTCGCTTGCCTTTAAGGAGAAGGTCTTAAAAAAGCGCCTTGCCTACTCAACGGTATCAAATCTTTCGTATATTTTACTGGGACTTTCGATGCTCAATGCAACTGCATTTACGGGGAGTATCCTGCATGTGGTGTTTCATGCGGTGATCAAAAGTGCGCTGTTTCTCTCAGCAGGGACGTTGATTTTTATTACCAAAAACACGAAGGTCAATGATTTTATAGGACTTGGCAAAAGGATGCCGGTTTTATTCTGGAGTTATACGGTGGTCTCCTTGGGGTTGATCGGCATTCCGCCTACAAGCGGTGTGGTCAGCAAGTGGTATCTGGCGGTGGGCTGTCTGGAGAGCGGTCTTACAGGGCTTTCATGGATTGGACCTGCGGCGCTGTTAATCTCAGCGCTCTTGACGGCGGGGTATCTTTTGCCAATCAGTATCCGCGCATTTCTGAAAGAGACGGACTATGAGGCGGTGCGCAATGATTACAGAGAGCCAAGACCCTTGATGCTGGTGCCGATCGTGATTCTTGCGGCAGTTACGCTGGTGCTTGGACTGTGTCCGACACCGTTGATTCAGTTGATACAGAGCGGTATTGCCGCTGGACTATTTTAGAAGGAGGTAGTTTATCATGATTTTTGGATTGATTTTGACAGTGATATTGCTTCCTTTTGCGGGCGGTCTGCTGCTACAGCTCTTAAAGTTTAAGGAGAGAAAGTATAAGCAGTTTTATATTTTCTCGTATGTGCTGCTCAATACACTGCTCACTTATGTGCTGTTGTCTCAGGGGACGACAAATCTGATACGTGTGATTAACTTTGCGGGTGAGAAGCTGGATTTTTCATTTAAGATAGATGGCATGAGCATGGTGTTTGCGGGGCTTGTGGCGACGCTGTGGCCGTTAGCGACACTCTATTCCTTTCCGTATATGGAGCATGAGCACAACGGGCGTGTCCATGAAAATATCTTTTATATGTTTTATACAGCGACGTATGGCGTGACGCTCGGGATTGCGATGTCAGGCAATTTGCTGACGATGTACTGTTTTTATGAGCTGCTCACGCTGGTGACAGTGCCGCTTGTAATGCACACGCTCACGCGCGAGGCGGTTCATGCGAGCCGCAAATATTTTTATTACTCGCTTGGCGGCGCGGCGTTTGCGTTTCTTGGTTTAATCTTTTTGCTTGTATATGGAGACAGTCTGGCGTTTACCTACGGGGGTGTGCTGAATCTGTCACAGGTACAGAATCAAAAGGATTTGCTGCTGTTGATCTATGTGCTGGCGTTTCTGGGCTTTGGCGTGAAGGCGGCGGTCTGTCCGTTTAACTCGTGGCTGCCGCAGGCAGGTGTGGCGCCGACGCCCGTCACGGCGCTGTTACATGCAGTGGCAGTGGTGAAATCAGGCGCTTTTGCGATTATGCGTCTGACCTTCTACGGTTTTGGGACGAAGTTCCTGCGGGGAACATGGGCGCAGTATCTCTTGCTTGCCATTGTGATTTTTACAATCTTTTATGGCTCGAGCATGGCTGTCAAAGAGACGCACATCAAGCGCAGGCTTGCGTTCTCGACAATCTCGAATTTGTCGTATATTTTATTTGGTGTTCTGATTATGACGCCGCTTGGGCTGGCAGGCGCGCTGTGCCATATGGTTTTTCACGGCGTGATGAAAATCTGCTCGTTCTTCTGTGCGGGTGCTTTTATCACGCAGGCGCATGTCAATTATGTGCATGAGTTAAATGGAATGGCAAAGCGTATGCCGAAGGTTTTTGCTGTTTTTACCGTCGCCTCGCTGGCGCTGATGGGTGTGCCGGGGCTGTGCGGGTTTGTGTCTAAATGGCATCTCGCAAAAGCGGCGTTTGCAAGCGGCAATCTGCTGGCGGTAGTGGGGGTGGGCGTTTTGCTACTCTCAGCACTGCTCACTGCAATTTATATGCTCAGCATTGTGATTCGGGCATATTTTCCGGGAAATGCGTTTGACTATGGAACGCTGCATGAGGAGATTCGTGATCCAGACTGGCGTATGATGCTGCCGTTTCTGCTCTTTGTGGCGGCAATGGTGGTGTTTGGTGTCTACAGTGCGCCGTTTGTGGAGTTTTTCGCAGGCGTGGCAGGCGGATTGATCTAGGAAAGGGGGATGGTATCCATGATGGAAATGAGAGAAACCTTTACCGCAGTACTGTATCCCTTTTTGATGTGTGCGATCGTGGGACTATTGTCTAAAGTAAAGTCCAAGGAAAAAAAGACGTTCGCGCTGATTATGATCTTGGCGGGGGCACTCGAGCTTGCGATGGCGCTGTATCTGCTGAGCTGTGATCTGCGGGGAATCGAGATTCGCGTGTTTGAAGTTTCCGGTGTGGGCGGACTTGGGCTGCATTTTCTGTATACAGGTTTTCGCGGAATCTTTGGGGTGCTGACTGCATTTGCGTGGTTTGTGACAGCGCTGTTCTCGTATGAGTATATGAAAAATGACACAAATGTCATAAGATATGATTTGTATAATCTCCTGACGCTCGGGGCGACGATGGGCATTTTCTATGCGGGGGATTTGTTTACGCTGTTCTTTTTCTTTGAGATCATGTCCTTCACGTCGTTTATGTGGGTGGCGCACCGCCAGACGAGAGAGGCGCTGTATGCGGCTGGAACGTATCTGGGTATCGCTGTGGCGGGCGGTATGTCCATCTTGATGGGCTTGTTCATCGTGTATGACAGGCTTGGCACGCTCGCTTTTGATGCGATGTATGGGCGTGCGGTGGAGCTGATGATGAGCGGCGCGGACACCACTTGGCTCTTTGTGGCAGCGGGGTGCATGTTTGTGGGGTTTGGCGCGAAAGCAAGCGCTTTTCCAGTGCATGTCTGGCTGCCGGACTCCTATACGGAGGCGCCTGCGCCTGCGACGGCGCTGCTGTCTGCGGTGCTGAGCAAGACGGGAATTTTTGGTATTTTGTTAATCACGCTCGACATGCTTCCGATGCAGGGAAGCTGGGGGGCGTTTATCCTGATTGTCGGTGTGGTCACAATGGTGGTGGGCGGCGTCAGGGGCGTGATGAGCGCCAATTTCAAGACGACGCTTGCGTACTCGTCCATGTCCCAAATTGGATTTATCCTGACAGGCGTCGGAATGCAGTCGCTGTATGCGGAATATTTGATGGTGCTGTCAGGTGATCTTATAGGCAGCGGGAGTGAGACAGTAGCAGAATTCGCAAAGACGTTTGGCATGAATATGGCGACCGACGGCACCTGTCTGCATATGCTCAATCACGCGCTGATAAAGCTTGTCCTATTCATGATCGCCGGTTTGATTTTTATGCATGTGGGCAGTTATGATCTGAATCAAGTGCGCGGTTTCGGGCGCCGAAAACCATTTTTATTTGTCACATTTTTATTGGCGGCAGCAGGCGTGGGCGGCATTCCGCTCTTGAACGGTTATGTGAGCAAGACGCTGCTGCATGAGAGCATTGCCGAGTACGGTGAACTTTTGGCGGCGGGCAGCAGTCTGGCATTGTCTGCGACGCCTGCGATGATCAAGGCGGTGGAGGCGTTGTTTTTGTTTTCGGGTGGTCTGACAATTGCCTATATGACGAAGCTCTTTGTGGTATTGTTTGTGGAGAAAAACGGTGACAAAAAGGTGCAGGAGGCATATGATGCCAAGAGCGAGTATGCCTCGTTGATGACCAAAGCTGCCATCGGTATATGTGCACTGCCTATTCCTTTGATTGGGCTGCTGCCAAATCTTGTGGCAGAGCCGGTTGCGGCGTATGGGCTGGTGCGCTTTGGCCTGAGTGAGCAGCTACGGCACCAGCAGGAGTATATACACTTTTTTTCACTCAAAAATCTGTCGGGGGCATTGATTTCAATAACGGTGGGCGCGGCGATCTATTTTGTGGTGGTGCGCTTTATGATGCTGCGCGGACTCTCGTCCAATCAAAAGGGATACCGCGATATTTTTCCATCGTGGCTCAATATGGAGAAATATGTGTACAGGGTGGTGTTATACACAGCGGTTCCGTTTGTGCTGGGGATAATTTCGAGAATTTTGGACAGTTTTGTGGATATCTTGGTTGTTTTGCTTAGAAAGACCGTCTACAGCGACCGTCCACTGCCGCATGAGCTGTCGGAAGGAAACCGTGTGACGCATTGTATTGGCATGAGTATTGAGCGTGTACGGCTGCTTTACTATGCTGTGATGCGAAAAGAGTACACACCGAAAAATTATGCGCATAAGCTTGCCATGAAGAAAATTGATATTTTTGAGAACTTCCGCATTATTGAACGCAGTCTGTCCTTTGGCCTGTTTATGTTCTGTGTGGGACTCGGGCTGACGATGATTTATTTGCTGATGGTGAATTAGAATGAAAAAAATTTTAGCGCCTTGACTGTAAATTTTGTCAAGGCGCTGCTTTTTTGCACACGGGACCCGTTCAGAGGAAATAAGCAGTAAATGCTTATTTTTGGTATACATTTCCCTCCATATCTATGATATATATTGTCTGATCGTCACCCAAGTAAGAACTGCGCACGCTTTCACAAGGTACTTCACCGTCAAAATGCCAGTGTTCTCCGCCATTTTTGGTGACATATAGCTGATAGGCAGCAGTTTCATGCACTACCTTTAATAGAATCATTGCGTTTTGTGGATTATTTTTGCTATAAACTGGTACAAAACCATCAACATATCTCACATGGTCTGATCGTGGAAAAATCTCAACAGGCTCCCAAGTCTTAGCGTTGTCTAAGGATTGGTACAGGTAGTTGTCTGTACCGTGATAAGTGACGGCAATCTGTATCGTACTGTCCTTTACGGCTGTTATTCCCTGCGGGTATCCTGCGATGATGTCTGTCAAATCCTTTAAAAAAGTATAGGTTTTTCCAGCATTATCTGTATAGTACAGCATTTTTCTCATCTGTCCCGCTGCCGGGGTGGAGCAGTGCAGAAGATAGCCGTGTGCGCTGTCCTCAAAGCATAGAAAAACACTGCCAGCGTCACAGGTTTCATTGTCATAGTTTAACAGAGTCTGGCGCCAAGTGATGCCGCCGTCATGAGTGGCTTCTATCACCAGATGTTCATTGTCTGATGAAAAGTAAGAGATATAGGCAGTCTGTTCGTCCCAAAAGACCGCGTTTGTAAATCCATCGGAGGAAGGGTTTTGCATGTCCAGTGTTTTGACGGGCTGAAATTCCTCCAAGCCTTTTGTGGAATATAGAACTTCATTTTCAAGAGAGAGTCCCCATGCAGTCCCGCTGCTGTACAGCGCAAGCTGTTTGAGTGGAATGGGGCAGGATATGCGTTCAAAGCCATCGCGCTTGAAGAACAGCAGAAACAGTAGCAGCACAAATGGGATTGGGAGGAATTTGATCGCTTTTTTCATTCTTTTTGTCATTGGGAAGTCTCCTTTTTATCTGAGGTGTAAACTTAAAACCCCAAGAGATGAGAATTGTTTTCTACAGTTCCTTAGTATAGCATTGATGTTTTCATAGTCCAATATCCGGTTTGAGAAAAGTATAGAAATAAAAATATAGAAATAAAGATAGACTCTTGACATATATAGATTACCGATATATAATAGCCACAAGATATATAGATAATCTATATATAAAACGAAAGGAGTATATAATCATGGCAATGGACAAATCGTTGATTTCAGGAAGCACCTCTATGCTGATTCTGCGTCTGCTGGAGGAGAAGGACATGTATGGATATGAGATGATCGAGACGCTTGAGGCGAAGTCAAGCAATGTATTTACGTTGAAGGCGGGGACGCTGTATCCGCTGCTGCATTCCCTAGAGGAGAAAAAGTTTCTCGTCTCGTATGAGAGTGAGGTCAATGGAAAAATACGTAAGTACTACAGCATCACAAAGGGCGGTAAAAAGTATCTACAGAGCAAAAAAGAGGAGTGGCAGGAATATCAGACAGCCGTTTTGAGCGTGCTGAACATGGCATAGGAGGAATTTTGGATGGAAGAATTTATAAAGACGCTGACGGAACAAATGCGCTGTGTCAAGGCGCGTGACGGCGTGGCGCGCGAGCTGGCCGATCACATTATCGATCAGGCAGAAATGTATGAGCGTGAGGGCATGAAGCATGATGAAGCTGTTGAGAAGGCGGTGCATGAGATGGGAGACCCTGTGGAAATTGGTGTCTCTTTGGACAGGATTCACCGTCCGCAGGCGGATTGGAAAATGATACTCCTCACGTTTGTGCTCAGCGTTGCGGGGATTTTCTGCATGATACCAATTTACGGCCCTGAGATCATACCCAGACAGCTTTTGACCATGCTTGCAGCTTTTGCAGTCATTATGGCAGTATATTTTATGGATTACAGTATACTTGGGCGTGTGGGGGTGACAGCGTATTGTGTGCTCACCATATTTTTGTGGATTGGCAAGAATTTTTATTTTCCAATGATTAACGGACGCGTGCCGGCGATGGCGGTACTGGTCTATCTATATGTGCCAGTTTTTGCCGGCATATTGTATCAACTGCGCATGAGGGGTGACTGGGCAGTATTGATGGCAATTGCTGTGATTGGCTTAACGATGTTTCTTGCGTTGTCTTTTTCAAGCATTATGACTTCAATCTTCAATATGTATCTGATTATGATTGTCATGACAGGCGCCGCAGTGGCAAAAGGAATGTTTGGCAGACACAAAAAACGCCAGATGGCGCTGGTCACGGTTGCCGGTTTGCTTCCGTTAGTCTATGTGCTTATTGCTGTGTGCTTGAATGTAAATTCCTTTCGGGTGCAAAGAATCTTAGCATTTCTCAACTGGTCGCAATATCAGCAAGAAGAGGGGTATTTATATAAAGCGATTCATGATATTCTAAACCAAACAAAATTCGTGGGCGGAGGAAATATGGAATTTTTAAAACAGTATCCGATCGAAACGATGTTTAGTGAGATGACGCCGATTGTCTTTGTTTATCTCTATGGGTTTCTTGTTGGATTTCTGCTGATTGGGCTGCTTTTGCTGTTATTTTTGCGTGCCTTGATGATTGTGTATGCCCAGAAGAACCAGCTTGGTTTTCTGGTATCCATGTCATGTTTTTTGGTGATCTTTCTGAATTGTGTGGAGGGATTTATGGTCAGCTTCGCGATGCTGCCCCTCACGACGACAACGCTTCCTTTTCTCACGCGCGGCGTCAGTACGGCGCTTGTCTATGCAGTGCTGATCGGATTGCTTTTGAGTGTGCACCGCTATGAGAAGGTGCTGACGGCAGAGCGGTATGGAGATCTGCACGCGCCGAAATGGCGGCTTCTTATGAGGGCTGAACGGAGATAAAGAAATTTGTTCCTTACTGTTAAGTTTTTACACTTTTATTCCGACATATAGTATAACAAAGTGTATTTTTAATAGAACACAACAGTTTTATACAGGATATGGCTGTTGGAATATGGACAGAAAGAGTAGGGAATGTGTATGAAGATTACCGTAGATACGCAGTACTCTGCCTCTGTGCCAGTCAATACCGAATCAACTACAACTACATATAAGCCATCCGCCCAGCATACCGGCAAGGTATCAAGGAGCGGCTATACACTGGACATCGCTGATAAAGTTATGGAGAACGAAGCATACGGAGGTCATGGAATGACCGCTGATGAGATTATGCAGCAGGCAGCTAATTCGAATGCTCAATCCAAAAAAGACTTTATGATAGTGATGTCTAGTTGCGTTTCAGGGGAAGATCTTCAGAAGATGCAGGAGGAGGGCTTCAACCCGGGAAGCGTTGATGTGGAGACGTATGTAACGATTGTAGATCAAATCAAGGTGAAGCTGGCTCAGGCAGGAGTCGAAGTGACAGGATACAATGATGATCTCGATCTGGAGACGGTCGAGGAGATTGTGGGAAGCAGGACAGACGCTGGCGTGCTGGTAAATCAACTGGCAGGCGCGCTTCAACAAAGTGACATGCCTGTCACAAATGAAAATATTGAAGAGCTTGTGGGCGCAGTCATGGAGGCTTCCGGCATCGGAGAGCTCTCCGAAGATGCCATCAAATACTTGGTGGTCAACCAGCAAAGCCCCACGATTGAAAATATCTATAAGGCGCAGTATTCGAGCGCAGACAATCTCCGCCAGTCTCAGGGCTATTACAGCGAGGGACAGGGCAGTTATGGAAAATATTATGCGAAAAAGGCAGACAGCATTCACTGGCCAAATCTTGAGGGACGCATTGACGCAGTGATCAAAGAGGCAGGACTTGACACAGATGATGCCACAAAAGCGCAGGCAGCCAATCACGCCAAATGGCTGGTTGAATCAGGAATCGAGCTGAATGCAGCAAATCTTACCAAAGTCACAGAACTGAGGAATCTGCCGCTTCCGATGAATCAGGAGGAAATTGCGAATCTTTGTGTCACTGCAATGGAGAACGGCAAATCACCTGCCGAGGCAGACATGCGGGGCGAGAAATCCATTGCCGTGCAGGCGCAGGAGATTATGGAAGAGGTGCGGCAGATTTCAGACGAGGCAGTCCATGAGACGGCGGCTTCCGGCAAAGAGATGAACCTCAGGAATCTGACAGAGGCACAGCGGCAGTTGAATGAACAGCAGACTGACAACGCTGAAAAGACGCCGATTGAAGAACGCGTCATAGAAAAAGGTGCACAGCAGGCAGCAGCAGATGAGACCGCCTTCAAGGAGCTTCAGGCAAAACGCCAGCTTGAGGAAATCCGTCTGATTATGACAGAGGAGGCAAACAGGCATCTGCTCAAAGCAGGCATCTCCATTGACACCACAGAGCTGTCAAAACTGGTAGATGCGCTGAAGTCAGCAGAGAACAATATGCGCGCCCTTCTTTTCCAAGGAGACAGCACAGAGGAAAATACAGCACGTGCACTGCTATATGAAGAGACACTGACAAAGACCAAAGAGCTTGCTGACATGCCGGCTGCGGTGATTGGCAAAATTTTGTCGAAACTTCCTCACAGCACACTGCTTCGCATTCATGAGGCAGGGAAGGAGTTCCAGAAGAATTTTGAGAATCAGCAGGACACAAAGCAGAATCCGAACCAGCAGGAGAAGGCTTCCTCTGCGTATGAGACACTGATGACAGAGCCGCGCAAGGACCTTGGGGACCGGATTAGCAAGGCATTTCGCAATGTAGATGACATTCTCACAGACTTAGGCTTTGAGACGAGCGAGGCGAACAGGCGCGCAGTCAGAATCCTTGGTTACAACCGCATGGAGATCAACGGGGACAATATTCATGCCGTGAAGGAGGCAGACGCGCAAGTGACAGGCGTGATCAGCAAAATGACGCCGGCAGCTACCCTCCAAATGATACGCGACCAGAAAAATCCGCTTGAGATGACCATGGAGGAGCTGGATACGTATTTCAATGAGAAGGGCATGGACCCAGAAGCCGATGCAGAAAGGTTTTCGAAGTTCCTGCAGCGTCTGGACAGAAGCGGAGGCATTGATGCCAATGAGCGCGAGGCATATATCGGCATTTACAGAATGTTCCGCCAGATCGAGAAATCAGACGGCGCAGTGATCGGCAGTCTGGTGGCGACAGGGGCGCAGATGAATTTTAAAAACATGCTCTCCGCGGTGCGGTCAAACGCAGGAAAAAATATGGATGTGCGCGTCGATGACGGCTTTGGCGGACTCGAGGAGCTGATCTCGAAGGGCAAAGCGATTGACACTCAGATTAACACAGGCTTCCAGAAGGAGACAAAGCAGCAGTCAGACCATGATGCACAGTTGTACGAGCAGGAAAAATACTATGCAAGGCTCTCTGGCGAGATCAATGAGGAGCTTGCAGAAAAGACGGATTTTACACAGTTAGATTCCTCACAAATCACGGCGGAGACGACAATTGAAGCGTTTGCAGACACGATAAATATGACACGTATGTCAGAGAACAGTGCGCAGCGCGCCGAAGAAAAAGCGGAGGATTTAAAGAATTTCAGAGAGGATATGCGCAGCGTAGAGCAGATTGATGACCAGATTATCGAGTCCTTGATCGAATACGGGCAGAGCATCAGCATTGACAACCTTCAGGCAGCGTCCAGCCTCATCTTTGAGCGCGGGTCTTTGTTCAGACAGATTGTCACAGCAAGCGCAGGAAATACAGAGAATACGGCTTCTGACGAGGACACAGAGCAGGATACCGCAGACAGCAGCGCAGCAGAACACGAAGTGCTGCGGCAGGCAGACCATTTTATCGGGAACCTGACCGATGCCAGACAGGCAGGCACATCTTATCAGGAGATAATCAAAGAGGCAAACAAGGCTGTAGAGCAGATGATTTATGCGGGCGGCTCTGCGCAGATTGACGTGAAGGCTGCAAAGGCACTGTACAAAGGACTTTCCCTTGCCGGAAATCTTGCGCGGGAAGAAAATTACGAGGTGCCGATGAACATTCGGGGTGAGATCACCTCTGTCAATCTGAAAATATATCACAATGCGGCGCAGACGGGGAAAGTTGCCATCACGCTTGACACAGAACAGCTCGGAAAAGTGGCAGCAGAATTTGATGTCACAAAGGACCGCATCTCAGGAATGATTGTGTATGAGAATCAAGCAGAACAGACGGCGCTTGCACAGGTTGAGCAGGCTGTGAGACAGGAGTTTGACAGCGCTGGAGAGAAGCGGGCAGCGATCAGTCTGGTGCATACGAGGTCTGTTGATCTCAATAAATTTGGGCAGGACAGAGATCAAAACATTGCAGCAAAGGATACAAAAGTTTCGACAAGCGAACTGTATCAGACTGCAAAAGCATTTTTGACAGCGCTCAGGGATTTATGACAGGGCAGCGATTTGGACAGAGGGCTTATCAGAAGGCTTATAGGAAAGAGGAAAATGCATGAGAATTAATTACAACGTTTCATCAATTATAGCAAGAAATGCTTTGAATAATAATGACAAGAGAGTGGCTGCTTCCACACAGAGATTGTCAAGCGGATACAAGATCAATTCCGCGGCGGACGATGCGGCAGGACTTGCGATTGCAAGGCGCATGAATGCCCAGATTAAGAGCTTGCAGGAGGCAAACAGAAGTGCGAATGACGGTCTGTCCGCGCTGAATACAGCAGACGGTGCGATGTCAGAAATGCATGATATCTTACAGCGTATGAACGAGCTGGCAATCCAGTCGGCAAACGGCACCAACGCAGATTCAGACAGAACGATGATTCAAAATGAGATTGACCAGCTTGTCAACGAGCTGGACAGAATCGCAAACACGACGCAGTACAACGCCCAGAATCTGCTTGACGGCAGCTTTGCATACAAGGCATACACCAGCATTGACAATACAAAGGTGATGTCCTACACAGAAGGCGTATCAACAGGAACTTATATCATTGGCCAGTTGAAATACTACCACTATGATGAGCTGACAACCCGCTACAAGACAGAGGAGACAAAGATTAAGGATACCGATGGAAAACTCGTGAATGTAACCTACGCCTCCAGTGAGATAAAAATCACAGAGTCCGAGCGCATCGAAGTGGACAACAACAATAATATACTCAATGATTCGCTCGTCACAAGCTCGTCCTTGGGCGATTACGCGACAAATATCACGCAGGCAAAGCCATTCCCAGAGGGCTCTAAGGTGTCCGTCAAGGACGATAAAATTGTCATCAGTGCGCAGGGCAATTTTGAGATTAAGATTTCGGTGAATGACAGGACGCCCCTCGGTACGGTGACGACCACCTCGACACCCAGCTCGGCTGGAAGCGCAGGCGTAGACAGTATTGTGAAAAAGTATGACAATACGACCATCGCGGGCGGAACGGTTGTCACAACGACTTCCTATAGCACAGTAAAGACGTACCATAATATAGCGGTCAAGGGACCAAACGGAAAGCGCTACAATATCGGTGAGCTGAATTTCTTCAACAACACAGACTCCAAGGGGAACCCCATTTCAGGACAGGAAATCTACACAGATTTCAGAGGCGACAGCGGCAGGGGGCTCAAAGATGATTTTGCAGACTTTTTCAAAGAACAAAATCCCCAGTGTGTGATTGATATAGATTCTGTAGCATGGGATGAAGCTTCCGGTACTTTTGAGATTGCATATACGGCGACAGATTCCAGAACAGGTGCCAAAACACAGCATACAGGGCAATTCTCTCTGTATCAGGACACGAACGACTATGGCGATGTGATGGCGACACAGAAGGGCTTAAATGATTATCTGTACTCCGAGAAGCAGATTACCCGCACAGAGTATGTGATTGGAAATAATGACCCCAATGACTGTCTCAAGCTAGATGTGACAGGCATGGGACCTATGGAGGTACAGGTTGGCGCCAATGAAGGCCAGTATATGACATTGGATATCCCGGCGCTCAATGCAGTGAATCTTGGCGTGGATAATCTTGATCTCACGACCATGGAATCTGCACGGCTGTCCATTGATGTGATTGGCGATGCGATTAATGAGCTCTCCTCTGTCCGCGCAAAGATTGGCGCATACTCAAACCGTCTCGAGCACACGATCACAAATCTGGATACGACAGAGGAAAATATCACAGCCTCCTACTCGCGGATTATGGACGTGGACATGGCGACAGAAATGACAGAGTACTCGACAGTACAGGTATTGGTGCAGGCGTCCACCTCAATGCTTGCGCAGGCGAATGAGAGACCGCAGCAGGTATTACAGTTGATTCAATAAATATTCGGTCAATGAAATGAAAGGTCAGGTATAAATATGACGAGGGAAATGAAACAGATTTTTACAAGACGCATCACACAGGCAAACCGCACACAACTGGTAGTGATTCTCTATGATATGGTACTGGAATATCTAAAGGAGGCAATCGCTGCGCAGGAAATAGATTGCATTCAGGAATATAAAAAGGATATGCAGTGTGCTAGAAACTGTATCTCTGAGCTGAGAAACAGCCTTGATTTTAATTATGAAATCTCGAGAAATCTGTTTGCCATCTACGCGTTTGCCGACAGAGAACTTGCGAGTGAGATGCACAGTATCAAAAAAGATGCGCTTTCCCAGATCGCGGGCATGTTCCAGAAGCTGCGCGACGCATATTATACCATCAGCAAGGAGGACCACTCACAGCCGTTAATGCAGAATGCACAGAATGTCTATGCAGGCTACACCTATGGCAGAACGGACGTCAATGAGAGCCTGTACAGTGGTGCGGCGAGAGGATACTGCGTATAAAATGATACAGCATTGCAAGAACTGGAATTGCAATGCTGTTTTTTTATGCACACGGGCACCCAAAGGAAATGAGCCGCAAAAGCTGCTTCATTTACAGTTAAGTGCGTTGCATGTATCATGTAATGGGCTGCTCGACAAGCGATTTGTTCTCGTAGCATTCCGGTGAGTCCATATGGTACTCCTCATAGAGCTGCATCTGCTCGGCCTGTTGCAATAGGAAGCGGTAGCGTTTCAGGGCAGAGTTGACCTCATAGATATAACAGTCTATCAGGTCAGGGTCTGTTACGTTATCGAAGCCAGAGTATGCGATCTCAAGCGCGCACTGTGTCTTTCGGATATCATCAAGCAGCATATCGCGCGGCGTGCGCGGCTGTCTTTCCGTATCTACGACAGGGTTAAGTATACCTTTCAGACTGAAATATGTTTTCATAAGGATGTCCTTTCCATGAGCTTGATTGCCCTTTGATTCTTTATATAGGACAGTATAGTCCAAAAAAAGGAAAAATATGCATGATACGATGATGAATATTTTTTGATTTTTCAAGAAATGAATCTTATCAATTATTTCGTAAAATTTCGAAATGTCATAATTACTACAAAATTTGTCTGCGATTTTCATAATTTAATCACGAAAAAATCCATTAATTTAGCAAAAATATACAATAAAAAAATAGTTGTGCGGATTTTTACATTTCAAGTGGACAATTTTTCTCAAACCAGTATAATCGTAGTTGTTCCGTCGAAAACGACGAGTGGTCTATACGCTGGATTCGTTCACCGGTTTCAGGTGGGATATTCATTTTAAATTTGATACTAAAAAATTAAGAAGGGAAGCGTGAAGTATGGGAATCCTCATAGGTGTGTTTAGTGTTGCCGTTTTTATGGACTGGCGTTTTTACCGGATTCCAAATGCCTGCATTGCGGCGGGCATGGTGAATGGAATGATACTGACATATATGTCATTTTCATGGACAGGTCTGGTCCGTGCGCTGGGTGCCTTGGCGGTGTTGTTTTTGGTTTTTTATCCTTTTTATTTAATGGGGGCGCTGGGTGCAGGCGATGTCAAGCTCTTTATGATGATGGGCTGTTTTCATCCGCTCATGCAAAAGGACGGGCTGCTTCATTATATGCTTGTCACCATGGCGCTTGCAGCGGTCAGTTCTGCGCTGAAAATGGCAGCGTATCCAGAGTGCAGAGAGCGTCTTTTTTATCTGGCGCGCTATATCCGCAAAGCGGTTGTGACAGGCGCCGTTGATACCTATGAGGTTGACCGGACGCAGACGCGTTGTGTGGTGCGTCTGTCCATACCGGCATTTCTCAGCCTGCTTTTGATGAGTGCAGGCATATATCATTGAGTAATACAGAGTAATACAAAAGGAGTGTGGGCGCGATGCGGGCAAGACAGTTTGCAATCTGTGACAGTGACAGACAGTATCTGAGTATGCTGCAGGCTTATCTGCAAAAAAGAAAGCTGGCAGATTTTGAGATTCTGGTTTTTGATGCGGTGGATAAAGCGGTGGAGGCAAGCTTGGAGAAGCCGTTTGAGCTGCTCTTAATCGGAGAGGGAATTTATGACACTGATGTCATAAATGTAAAGGCGTCAAAGATTTATATTTTACAGGAGGACGGGCTAAAAGGGATTACAGGGTATAGTATGCTTGCAAAGTATCAGTCTATGGAGTGCATGATTGCACAGGTTTTAGACGAGTTTGTCTCAGATGACTGCTGTAACAGCGTTGAGCGGCGCGGCAGAAACCCCACCGCGCTCATCAGCTTCTATTCGCCCGGCAGACACAGAGGACAGAGTGCGGCAGCGCTGTGCGCGGCGCAGGTGCTCGCCGATCAGGGCTGTCAGGTATTGTACATAAGCCTGGTACCATTTAGCGGGTTTGAGGCGCTTATGAATACAAGCTATGAAGCTGATGTGACAGATTTTCTGTATTTTGTGTTAAATCATGCGGACAAGCTGTTGTATAAGCTGGACAGTCTCAAGCGCACGATCCACGGCGTTGACTATCTGCCGCCTGCGCTGGACTATGCGGATTTGCTGGAGATTGGCAGGGAGGACTGGCAGCGCGCAATGGAATTGCTGTTATACAGCAGCGATTATACGCATATTGTACTTGATTTGTCAGAGACCTGCCAAGGATTTTATGACATGCTTGAGAACAGTGACCATGTTTATATTCTGACAGACAGCAGCCACGTGTATGCACATGCCATGCTGTCACATTTTAAGAAGCTTTTAAAGGCAAAGGAGTATGAAAAAATTCTCGGTCATATGACAGAGTTTGAGCTGCCTCAAGGCTGGGAGGGGCAGTGCGGGGAAATTGAACTGCTTGCGTCCTCTCCTGTGGGCGCCCGCATGAAAGGAGTGCTGGGACGGTGAATTGCAAGAGATATGAAGAATGCCGTATGCTGATCAGCGACAGTGTAAGACAGCGCATTGACCTGTCTAGGGAGGTTGGCGATGACGAGATTCGGGAGATGATAGACGAACTGGTCGTGCAGATGGGCAGAAAGTATGCCCTGTCACTGGCACAGCGGCAGGAGTTGGGGAAAAGTGTTTTCTACGCAATCCGAAAACTGGACGTCCTACAGGAGCTGGTGGATTGTGATGAGGTGACAGAAATCATGGTAAACGGCACGGAAAATATTTTCGTAGAGCGCGCAGGACAGCTCTGCCAGTGGGATAAGCGCTTTGAGACAATCGAAAAGCTGGAAAATGTGATCCAGCAGATTGTGGCAAAGTGCAACCGTGTCGTCAATGAGGCGTCACCCATTGCAGATGCAAGGCTGGAAAATGGTTCCCGCGTAAATATTGTGCTCTCTCCAGTCGCGCTGAACGGACCGGTGCTGACGATACGGCGCTTTCCAGACCATCCGATTTCGATGGATGATTTGATTGGCTTTGGCTCGATTACCAAGGAGGCGGCGGCTTTTCTTGAGAAGCTGGTCATTGCGGGGTACAACATTTTTATCAGCGGCGGGACAGGCTCTGGAAAAACGACGTTTCTGAATGCACTGTCACACTATATCCCAAAGACAGACCGCATTATTACAATAGAGGACTCTGCGGAATTACAATTACAAGACATTCCCAATCTGGTGCGGCTCGAGACGAGGACTGCCAACATGGACGGCGCAAAGGAGATAACAATACGGGATTTGATCAAGTCCTGTCTGCGTATGCGGCCAGACCGCATTATTGTCGGCGAAGTGCGTGGCGGCGAGGCGATTGATATGTTACAGGCCTTAAACACCGGGCATGACGGGTCACTCAGCACCGGACATGCCAACTCCTCCATGGATATGCTCGCGCGACTGGAGACAATGGTGCTGATGGGCATGGAGCTTCCGCTCGCCGCTGTGCGCAGGCAGATTGCTTCTGGCGTGGACATTATCGTGCATCTGGGCAGGCTGCGTGACAGGTCGCGGCGCGTGCTTGAGATTGTGGAGGTGGTAGGCTTTGAGCAGGAGGAGATTATCACGCAGGAGTTATACCAGTTTCAGGAGACAGGGGAGGCGGAGGGAAAAGTACTTGGTGTTCTGGCACAGAAAAATGAGCTCTCACATCAAGGCAAGCTCTGCGCCGCGGGGCTCTCATTATGACAAAAAAGGAAGGTAAAAAAATATATGAAAAACATGATAAACCGCAGAATAGACGCCAAGGGGCGGCTTCCACCAGAGGCGGACAGAACAGCAGACTTGGAGACAGACTATAAAAGTTATACATTTTCAACACATGAGCTGGTGATGTATTTCTTGTCCGGCGGCTTGTTTATGGCAATGGTTAGCTGGCTGTTTTATGACAGCGTGGCGGCATGGCTTTTATTGATGCCTGTGGTGGCGTATTTTTTGAAGGACAAAGAACGGTTTGCGTGTCTGAACCGCAAGCGGAAATTAGAGATTGAATTTCGTGAGGTTATATTAAGTGCCGCGTCGAATCTACAGGCAGGCTACAGCATAGAGAATGCGTTTCAGGAGGCTTACAAGGATATTGTAGTCTTATATGGCAAGGAGTCTGTGATGGCAAAGGAGTTGCGTCTTATGTTTCGCAAACTGGGCAATAATGAGCCGCTTGAGCGCGCGCTTTTTAACCTTGCAGACAGGAGCGGCGTGCGGGATATCCGCGATTTTGCAGATATTTTTCAGATTGCAAAGCGTGGCGGGGGCGATCTGCGCGGCATTATCACAAACACTGCGCAGATTATCGGTGACAAGCAGGAAATCAGGCGTGAGATTGAGACCGTGGTGAGTGAGAAGCGGTTTGAACAGCAGATTATGCGTTATATTCCATTTTTTATTATCTTCTATATCTCGCTGACCACAAAGGGTTATTTTGAGAGCCTGTATCATAATCTGTTTGGGTGGATTTTAATGACGGCTGCCCTCGCTGTCTATATCGTGGCATGCCGGATTTCAGACAGAATACTTCATATCGAAGTATAACGACTTAATTTACATCTTGCATATGCAAGATTGTACAGAGAAATACGAAAACAGGCTGCAAACAGGAATAAAAGGAGGTGTACAAAATGGGGGAGAGGCTTGCACAGTGGCTGTACCAGCGGTTAGAGAGCCTGCCAAGAAAACCGGACAAGCTCTTGTATAACAGTGCGGTGCGCGAAGACTTGCAGACTTTAGAGCCTGCCGGGAATACCACAATGCGGCAGCGGGAGTATGTCATCAAAAAACTGTCCTTGTGCAGTATGATTGTGGTTTGCGGGGTGGTTTTGTCCGTCGTTTTGTGGATAAAAGACGGAATGGAGACAAAAATTGTGGAGAACCAGATTTCCCGCAACATATATGGTGATGGTGCAAAGCAAATTTCATTGGTCGCAGAAGATGGAAAAGAACGCTATGATATTCCGGTGACCGTATCAGAGAGAAGCTACTCCGACGAAGAACTGACACAGATGTCAGCAGAAGCGCTGTCCGTCCTTGAGGCAGCGATTCTTGGAGAAAACCAAAGTTTTGACCGCATCGAGTACGATATGCATTTGGCGGAGCGCGTGAGTGGTTATCCATTTACAGTGGAGTGGCGGACAGATGATGCATATATGGATTACACTGGAAAACTTGTGTGCAGTACGCTCGAAGCGCCAGTGCTTATGAACCTGACTGCGGTACTTTCCTGTGAGAGCTTTGAGACAGAATATGACATGACTGTCAGAATCTACAGCAAAGCCGTGCAGCCCGGCATAGCAGAACAGTTGCAAGCCCAAGTGTCAGATGAGGAAGCGCAGAGCCGTTCGGCATACAATATGACACTTCCGTCAGAAATTGGCAACAGGCAGCTTGCGTGGCATTACAAGAGGCGCTACAGGGGGCTTTTGTTTCTGGCAGCGACGCCGCTCATTGCATTGTTTCTATATTACGGAAAGGACAAGGACCTCCACAGGCAGGTAGACGAGCGAAACGAGCAGATGCGCATGGATTATCCTGAGATTGTCAGTGCACTTGCGCTGCTGCTTGGCGCTGGCATGACCGTGCCGAATGCGTGGAATAAAATTGCTAAAGATTACAGGAAACGGCGGGAGGAGAGCGGTGGCAATTCTCATGGCAAACGTTATGCTTACGAGGAGATGCTCATGACAGTCTATGAGATGGAGAGCGGTGTCATGCAGACGACGGCATATGAGCGCTTTGGCCGCCGCTGCCGGCTCCCAAGCTACAATAAACTGGCTGCCATGCTGTCGCAGAATATCAGAAAAGGCGCGGCAAACTTACCGCTCTTGTTAAAGGAGGAAGCAGCAGACGCCTTTGAGGACAGGAAGCACTCCGCCAGAAAGCAGGGGGAGAAGGCAGGCACAAAACTGCTGGTGCCCATGATGATGCTATTAGGTATGACCATGGTCATCATTATGGTGCCGGCGTTTCAAACTTATTTTTAGAGAAAAGAGGAGAACATTATGAGAGATTTAAGAAGTTTTATGAAGGAAGAAGAAGGAATGGGAACTGTTGAGATCGTGTTGATTATTGTCGTGCTGGTGGCATTGGTAGCCATTTTTAAGGACAGTATCAAGTCCCTTGTCGAGAAAATTCTCAAAAAGGTGACAGATAATGCAAACAAGATATAATGCATATCTGACGGTTTACCTTTCACTTATTTTTGGCATAGTCCTGTCGCTGCTCTTCGTTTTGATCGAAGGCGCGGCGGTCGGTGCCACGAGGGCGCAGGCGGAGCTTGTCGCAGATTTGGGGTTGGACTCTGTATTTGCAGAGTACAACCGCGAGCTGTTAGAGCAGTATGAGGTGTTTTTTGTCGATTCTTCGTATGGCGGAAAAACTGGTGGGACAGGAATGGTCGAAAAGCACTTGTCGCAGTATATGAGTTACAACATGGACCCTGAACAGGATTTGTTTCTGGCAGGAGGGACAACATTAGTAAAACTTCGCAATCCGTATCTTGAGATTGCGGAGGTGTCCTGCGCCAGCGATGAGAACTGTATGGTTTGGAAGGCGCAGGCAGTCAATTATATGAAGGCGGTCTACGGGGGTGATCTCGTAGCACGCGTTCAAGAGCAACTGGATACAGTAAAGAGCAATGGACTGGACAGCAAGGATGCGATGGGTGAGCTTGAGACGCAGAAGCAGGCGTTTGAGGAGGCACTTCATGAGAAGGAAATCGTGGAATACGGCGCGGAGAGCGAGGAGGGATACTCGTATCAGAAAGTGTCAGGCGTGTTTGACAGGCTTGTCGGCGAAGGGCTTTTGGCATGGGTGCTTCCTGATGGCGCGTCGGTGTCCAAGGCGGTGATGGACACAGGACCGTATTTTTCCGCGCGCAGAAAAAATGGAAAGATAAATCAAGGAACTGGTCTGCACGAGGGAGTGGAGCGGCCAGACAGCCTTGTAGATGAATTAATTTACGGGGCATACTTGATGAAGCAATGTGGAAATTACAGAGCCCCCAAAACCCAAGGCCTGCTGCACTACCAGATCGAGTATATTTTATATGGCTATAAGAGTGACGCGGAGAATATCAGGGCTTGTGCCGAGCGGCTGTATGCGCTGAGAGCGGCATCAAATCTCATGGCAGTCTATGCGGATTCTGGCAAAAAGGCAGAAGCAGAGCTGGTGTCGGCAGTCATCTGCACGCTGCTGTTCTCTCCTGAGCTCACCGATCTGCTCACGACGCTAATTCTTGGAGCGTGGGCGTTTGCAGAGGCGGCTGTTGATGTGCGCCTGCTGCTTGACGGCAAAAAAGTTGAGCTCATCAAAAAATCAGGGGATTGGAATATCAGCCTGCTTGATCTTTTTACAGGGAATTTATCTGGCAGCGGCAAAGGAGGGGCTGGCTTGTCATATCAGGACTATCTGAGCATTTTTCTGGGGCTGATGAACCGGGATACGAAGGCGGCTAGAAGCCTTGACATCGTGGAGATGGATTTGAGGCAAACCGCGGGAAATGAACAGTTTCGGATTGACCGCTGTATGGATTACATGAAGGTGAATTTTGGATTTCAGGACGCAGGCGGACATGAGTATGTATTTTATAAAAAAATGTGTTATGGCGATTGACAAGAAACAAAGGAGTAGGCGGATGTTCTTTTGGATGCAGGGAAAGAGAGAAAATCAAATTGCAAAGAATGTGAAGGGAGGTGTCTTGCTCTCCATGAAGCAGCAGGTACGGACTCTGGTTCTGGCATTAAAAAGAATGTCCCCCTGCTTCTTTGGAGAACTTATAAAAAAGGCGGAAAGGGCAAGCATGACAGTCGAGGCGTGCCTAGTGCTGCCGCTCTTTCTGTTTGCGTTCTTAAATATTATTTCGGTCGTGGAAGTTTACCGCTTGCAGGGTGCAATGAGCGCCGCCATGCACGACACCGCTAAGCAGATGGCGGTGTATGGTTATGAGTACCAGAAAATAGGCGGCGGAGGGGCAGGGATGGCGGAGTCGCTTGGACTGACCTATCTGGTTGCGGCGGGGAAGGTGCGCGCCAAGTTAGGGACAACGTATCTTGAAAATAGCCCGCTTGCGGGCGGTGCCTCGTCGATATCGTGGCTTCGGTCGTCTGTGATGCAGAAGGAGGATTGTATTGATTTGGTGGCGGTGTACCAGATCAAACCACCGTCAGCCGTGGTTGGCTGGCGGCAGCGCACGATGTACAACAGAATGCGCACAAGGGCGTGGACGGGTTATGACAATGCTGGCGGCGGCAATCCATCAGATGAGGAGGAGATTGTGTATATCACACCAGAGGGAAGCGTGTATCACCGTGCGCGCGGCTGTAGTTATTTAAAATTATCAATCGCGGCGGTGGACAAGAGTTATCTTGAGACGCAGAGGAACCATAACGGTGAGAAATATTATCCCTGTGGGGAGTGCGGGGCGTCCGGCGGCAGTGTGGTCTATATTACAGGATATGGCAACCGTTATCATGCGACACTGGGGTGCAGCAGCCTGAAAAGAACCGTCATGGCAGTGCCCATATCCGAGACTGGCGGCAGAGGCGCATGTAGCAAATGCGGTTAATACAATGCGCAGAATATGCGTGCAGAAATAGAATAGGAGAATCAAAATGATAAATGCAATGATATACAGACTGATTGTGATTGGAATAGGGATACTGCTCTTTGCAGCGGGAATTATGGACATCAAGAGCAGGCAGATTAGCAGAAAAATGATTGTTTTCATGTTTCTGGCGTGTTGTGCCCTGCTGCCATTTCGAAGATATTTTAGTATCCTGGACACAATAGGCGGATTGGCAATCGGACTTAGTATTATCGGTCTGTCAGTCCTGTCGAAAGAGCAGATTGGAAAAGGTGATGGAATGGTGGTCGCGGCGGTTGGCATCGCATTTGGGGCGCGCAGATGCTTTCTTGTACTCTCCACAGCCTCCTTTGTAATGTGTATGATTGCAGTTGGTGTCCTGCTGTTGAAAAAGGGAGCAAGGCAGACAAGACTTCCGTTTCTGCCGGCATTGTTTGCGGGGTACCTTTTATGTATTGTGCTATGAAAAAACAATATGAAGCGGCATACTTTACGGTCGAGGCTTCCTTAATTTTGCCTGCGGTCATGCTCTTTACGGTCATGATGATATTTCTGGGCTTCTACAGTTATGACAGGTGTGTCATGGAACACAGCGCATATGAGGCGGCGCTGCGCGGGACAAGCAGTCATTATAAGACGGCGCAGGAAGCAGAAGCTGCCGCGCGGACTGCCGCGTCCAGACTGGTTGAGGATAAACTTTTTGCAATGCATGATTTTCAGTATGATGTGGCTGTGGACGCAGGAAGCGTGACCGTGTCGTACCGTTGTGTTGTCAATATGCCCTTTGCCACATGGCTGTGTGAATATGTGCCGGAAATTGATCTGACGCTGGAAATCAGCAGGAGTGCCAAGCGCCTCAGACCCGCAAGAACTATCCGTGACTGCCGGGTGCTGCATGGATTGGTTGCACCTTGAGAACTGAATAAGGCTTTACACTTCGCGATTTAGTACTTTACAGAGAAAAAAGAAGCCGCTACAATAGAGATATGGAAAGGCGGTGAAGGAAAGTGAGTGATTTATATATGCCAAATACGGATTTGCAATATAAGGACGATTTAAGAAAACAACGGGATGACTGGCAGGAAATTATAGAATATCTTGATAACAATGACCCAGAAAAGGCGAAAAAGAAGGCAGAAAAGATATTAAAAAGGATTCATGAAAGTCTTGAGGACTAATACGCCGATTCGCAAATAACTATGCCAGTTATGCAGAATATTTTTTTGAGTATGTATGACAAAAAAAAGGACGTAGCGGGTTACGGCGAGGATTTTTGTCATGAGGAATCAGGAAAATAAGCTAGATATTTGGTATAGCTGCTAAGAAATTGGAATACGAGTGTGACGACCATCTGTTAAATATGGTAAAGAGTGTGAATTACCATAAATTACAAGTGATCAGCGCGCTAAATAACACAGTATAAACAAAATGAATAAATAATTCAAGCGGGGTGTAAAGTCTTATTGAGGTTTTACACCTTTTTATGTACACGGGGCGTCCAAAGGAACAATGTTAGCAGAAGTTGACGTGTGCCCGGCGTGTGAGCAGGAAAGCTAAACCTTCCCTGTTCGATTGCACACGGACGCAGAAAGGAAATTACCTGTTCTATATATTGATTAGCAATTTTGGAGGTTTGGCATGAAAGAGACAATGCCTGAGATCAGCTTCGAGAGGAGCATGAATCACAATTATATGATATTGAGTAGATGCAACTATTTTGGACAAGAGGACAGCGGGGGTATGGATTACCGCACAAAAATGCTGTTGGAAAACCATATACCGGGGCTTTTACCAGTTACGCACAGGCGCATCAATGGGGAGTGCCGATATTACTATGAAATTAATTCACTTCAGTCGCTCGACAGGCTCTATGATAAGAGCGAGATACGGTATGACGAGCTAAGGCGGCTGCTGTCTGGCTGTGTGAGTCTTTTTGACAGATTAGAGGAATACCTGCTCGACGGGACACAGATTATCATGAAATCAGACTTAATCTATATTGATGTGGAAAAGATGGAGCCGTACTTTGTCTGTTATCCTGATTATGAGGGTGATGTGAGATTGTCCTTCATGGAGTTTATTGATGAGCTGCTGACGAGGATTGACCACACAGACGAGCGCGCAGTGATGCTTGGCTATCAGGTCTACCGCTACACCAGAAATCCAAATTATGTCATCAGTGAAATCGGGGCAATGATGGACCATGTACTTGTGGAATTGGTACATAGACAAAGACCTTCTGGACCAAGTGCAGTGCATAAGGCGGACAGTTTTTTCTCAGGCTGTGGATACAGTAAGGACAACACAAATGATCGTGATACAAGCCGGAACAGCCCCGTTTTGTATTCGCAGGAGCATTCTGTAAAAAATAGTTTTGGCCAAAATAGTGATGAAGAATATATTCATGACAGCGAGGGTCTGTACGAGGATACGACGATTTCAGCAGGGCAGACTAAGGCTGGAACAAAAAGTATCGGCGATTTGGTTGGCGGGATTTTCTGCATATTTGTATCGCTGTGCGCCGGCGCAATTATTTTGGGTGCGCGCCTGCTCCATTCGTTTCAACTAAGCGGAAATAATGAGCTGTACTTATTTTGCGCAATGAGTATGGCGATTGTGGCAGCTATTTTATTTTTATCTTGTTATATGAAAAAAAGAAGGCAGTGTCGGGCATCAGCGCCAGCACTGGAGAATGACAGTCAGGAGGAGATGGCATTTTACACTTCTGCGGAAAGAAAAGATACTATCAAGAACTATGATATGGATAACTATGAAAGAAGCTGCCCACAACCATTAGCCAGTCTTCCGCGCACCGCGCAGTACTCGGACAATCTTCTAAAATATCAAAATGACAAAATGTATGGCGGCAGCGATGCGGGGAGGTACGTTCAAAATAACAGGCAAATTGGCAGCAATGGAGTAAATCATGCATTCGACAGTCAAAATGCCAGCCCGAGCAGCGCTAAACCATGCACTCAGAATGAGACAGTGTATCTGGGTGAGAGCACTGTGGAGGAGAGGATGCTGTGCGGCCGTATTAATGGCAGAGAGGTGAACATTTCGCTGGACAGGCTGCCGATGACTGTCGGGAAACTTGCCAACGTGTCAGATTTTGTGATTCAGGACGCTACAGTCAGCAAAATGCATGCGCGCTTTGAGGAGCATGATGGCAAAGTATACCTGTGTGATTTAAATTCAACAAATGGAACGGTTCGGAATGGTGAGCTTTTAGGCGTCAATCAGTCCGTGGCATTGGAGCCGGGAGACCGGCTCCGGTTTGGACGGACTTGTTTTACATACTGTTAATTGTCTCTAATCGCGCCACCACCACAGAAGTGATTTGGAGGTGATTGTAAAGGTGATTTTGCGCTGCCCGCCGTAGTTTGCGCCAATGCCGCGCAGAATGACGGACGCCTTGCCTTTTTTGGTATTGTTGGTGTAGCTGTGCGCATCAATGAGATAATCTGTGCCGTGTACAAGTTCTGTGCCATTGAGGGTAAGTTTGATGTCCTCCGGCGCCAGTGTCACCTCTCTGCCGTTTTGGTAAACTTTAGAGCTGACCTTGAGTTTTGCCGAGTTAATATTTGCGGCAATAATGCGGTAGGTCGTGGACAGTGAGGCATTGCCGGAACCGGCGTATGCACCGATGCCCTTGACAGTTACCCGTATCTTGGTATTGGCATTGATAATATCATTCTTGTCAACTATATCGCCTGCCCTTCTGGTAATCTGTGCGGTATCCGCAGTGGAAACCAGTGTGTCATGAACATAGGTATAAATGACACGCTGGTCATAATCCTTGCCCGCACTCAGTTTTTTGCCATTGGCATCGGTGATGGTCAGGGTGGTTTTGTAGCTGTTTGCTTTCTTTTTATAGGTGACATCTTTTGCTGTAATGGTCAGTTTCTCATTGGCGTCAGACATGTTACCGTCCGTGATGCGCCATGTACCTGTCAGTGTGCCCTTGAAGCTGCCTTTCCCTTTAATGGTCAGTTTCGGGAGTTTGTGCTCAGGCAAATCAGCGCTGGTCACAGTGGTGTTATTTTTATACGACACTGTATAATCTCTGCCCGGAATCAGTGTTATCCCGTTATAGTAAAGAGAAATCTGTGGTTTTGCCCCTCCCTTCATATAGGGGGAAGTAATCTCGGACAAGTCTGTTATCGTGACCGGCTTGGAGGCTGCCTCCTCCGTGGTATAAGTCATGGTCATGCCTTCATGGAGAGTGTTGTCCCCATTAGAAATCTCTTGGGCAGTAATTTTGTATGTTTTTTTCAGCTCGCCGCTGTACGCGTTAATGCCTTTAAAGATGATTGTGGCAGTTCCTGCTTTGGCGGTATTTTTATAAGAGACAACGTAGTCTCCGGTAACGCCGTGGTCTTTGCTTTCCTGCAATACTTTATGGTCTAGGGTCAGTTTTACATTGTTTTGAAGTACGTCTGCTTCGCTGCCTGTGTAGGTTTTGGCAGTAATGCCGTCCACCGCTGCCTTGCTGAGTTTCTGCCCGACAATTTTATAGGTGACGTTCTTAGAGCCTGCATAGGCGCTTCCCTCGACGGCGGTGATTGTGGCGGTAGCAGTTCCGATGGTCTGGTTATTTTGGTAGGTTACAGTGTAATCGCCTGTTTTGCCGCCGTCAGTGCTCCGAACCAGCGGCTTGTTTTTGTAGGTTACATGAAGCTGCTCTGGAACAATACCGCTGCTGCTGGTGACAAGCTCATTTTTGTACGTCTGGTTTGGAATCTTGGCGACAGATACCTTACTGAGCATGGTCTTTTGGCTGATGGTGACATTGACCGTGCGGGTGCCAGTATAATTTTTTGTCCCTTTGATGACAATAGGGTAGACGCCTGCTTTTTTGTATGCGCCCTCTTTCATATAAGGATAGCTGAGCGTGTAGTCGGTCGTCTTAACCAGTTTTTTACCATCGCGGTAGACAGCGGGAGAGGTTTTTTGTACTTTGCCGTTGTATGCTACAGTAAGGTTATCCGCCGTAATATCATGGTCGGTGATAGATTTTGGCAGAATATTGAAGGTAACGGATTCTGTCCCTGCATAATTTCCCTTGCCTTTTACTGTAATCGTTGGCATTTTTTTCGCAGAGGTATTCACGTTCTTGTTATTTTTATAAGAGACGGTGTAATCCTGACCTTGGACAAGCTCAATTAATTCTGTGCTTCCGTCATGGTATGCGATACTGTCGTACACTTGCACCTGCGGCTTGACAGACTTGCCAGTGTAAGTCTGGTCGCCTACAGGAATGACATAGAAGCCTTTTCCCTGCTGCTCAAAATAGGGGTACAGCACGATACCGTTTTGATTGATGCGTGTGTGTTCATCGAACCGTGTTCCCTGACCGTTTTTGTCCGTAAACCAGCCAATAAATAGCTTGTCGGCGGTGCTCTCTATTGTTGGAAAGCTGTCAATGGGTATTGTGCTTCCGATTGCTGTCTGTACTTGCTCCAAGATTTGCGTGTAATCAGCGGACATAAATGTCACGCTGCATTCCGCTACGCGAATGTCATAGCTTGCCGAAAACCTGCCCAGTGCAGCCGTGATGGTTGTGCTGCCTGCGGTGTGTGCAGTCACTTTGCCGCCTTGGACACTTGCCACAGACGGATTTGTACTTGTCCATGTAATCAAGACTTCGTCGGTGGTGTCTTTGGGCTGGTAGTCCGCGGTGAGTGTCAGGTTTTGTCCTGTGTACAACGTGGCAGCAGAGGTCTCTGTCTCCGCGTTAAGATTTTTTAACTGGAAACCGTACAGCGGCGCTTCTACTTTTACTTTGCATTTGGCAGTTTTGCCGTTTTGCGACTGCGCTGTGATCGTGGCTTCCCCGCCGTCAAGTGCCGTTACGACTGCTTTGTGCGTGCTCTTGTCTGGCTTGACGGATACAATCTTAGGATTGGAGGAGATCCAAGTAATCGTCTTGTCATCGGTAGTGTCTGCGGGTTCGATTTTCACAGATAATGTGGCAGCAGCGCTGAAACCAGATGACGGAAGGTTCTCGACAGCGTCTGGCCTGTAGAGATGCAGGCTGGTTTTGTCGAGAGCGATGCTTTTGATGGCCTTCTCTCCGGGCATATTCTGATAGACAGGAATCTTGAACACGAAGCCAGAGTCTAGGCTTCCAGTTCCTGCGTACATGCGCTTGATGGAGGAGGCTTCGCTGGCGGGTGCTTGGACATTCTGCATATATTGGTGGTTGTATAGCCCGTGCGGACTGTTCACATCCACATTAAATTTTTGGAGATAGACAGTGTCCTGTCCCTTTAAAATATAGTTGTTTCCAATCGTTGCGGCGCCGCCGTCGAGCGATTTGTAGCGTGTATTCCAGCCCTTTTGCTTGGCGTAGGTTAAGCCTTTTTGAATCTTCTCTGCGGTTGAGGCGCCATTCACACCCACATTAAAATAATTGTAATAGCCCTCAAATCCTTTATAATTGCCTGAAATCAGTGCGGAATTTCCGCTTCCCTGCTCCTGATATACACGCGAGGCAAGGTGGATAGGACTAAGCTTGCGGCTCTTGCCAATCTCATAAAATGCCTGTGCATAGGTTCTGTTGTCACCGGGAATTTTTCCTTTCATAAATGTATTGTTCAGAAATGTCTGAATGGCATTGACATTATGATAGGAACTGTTAAAGGTCAACTGTTCAAACTGAAAGATTGAAGTCTCAGTCAGAAAGTTGCAGGGGTTCATGTAGTAGGTCACAGCGGGCTTGGTGGCATAATACCAGCCGCTCTCTGTCGGACAGGGACTGCCGACCCAGCCTTTTGCGGCATTGCTTGCTGTATTCTGGATTAGGTTTTTGGCGCCTGTCTCATTAGAGACAGCAGTGTTGAAATCCAAACCTATGTTCATGGGGACAAAGGTCCATGTGGGATGCTGGTCTTTCAGCGCGCGCAGGCTGCTCTGGTAAATGCCGGGAAATGCGCTGATATCGGAATAATCCGCATATCCTGTGGCGTTCCTGTAGGCAGTGATGCCGTAGGTAGTACTTTCTGGGAAAAGCGTGCTGAGATATTCTTTCTCCCATGCAATCCAGTCCTCGTCAGCGTAGGCGAGATAGCAGGCTTCGACATAGCCTGTCCGTTCACTGCCGTCAAGCCAGAAGCGTACTTGATACCACACTTCTCCCTCGAGAATTTCGACATTTTCCATATAGAGTGTATGGCCACTCTTGATGGTGGCAGCAGGGTGCTCATAGGAGCCTGCTTCTTCTTGGACTTCATAACGCTCAGTGTGGTAGAGCAGTGCCATGAGCGGCTTTTCCTGTAAAATATTCTGAAAAGCGCTGACTGCATCTGCAATGGCTTCTTCTGTGGGTGAATCGTCTGTTGAAAGTACTTGGGTGGATTCGGATTCGGTTTCCGTTTCGGTTGATTCAGTTGATTCAATCTCTGAAGTTTCCATTTCAGAAGATTCAGTCTCAGTTGATTCCATTTCCGAAGTTTCACTATCCGAAGCATCGCTGTCAGTTGATTCAATTTCGGAAGTTTCAGTTTCGGAAGTTTCACTGTCCGAAGTTTCACTGTCCGAACTTTCATTATTCGAAGCATCGCTGTCAGTTGATTCCATCTCCGAAGTTTCAGTTTCGGAAGTATCACTGTCCGAAGCATCACTGTTCGAAGTATCACTGTCTGAAGTATCACTGTTCGAAGTTTCATTGTCTGAAGTTTTACTGTCCGAACTTTCATTATTCGAAGCATCACTGTCAGTTGATTCTACTTCCGAAGTTTCTATCTCTGAAATTTCACTGTTCAAAGCATCACTGTCAGTTGATTCAATCTCGGAAGTTTTAGGCTGCGTTGATTCAATCTCGGAAGTTTTAGGTTGTGTTGATTCAACCTCTGAGGTTTCTAAAGCTTCAAATTTCAAAGTTTCATCGTCTAAGGTTTCTAAATCCAAAGTTTCAGTTTCTAAAGCTTCACTGTTTAGGGTTTCTAAATCCGAAGCTTTCATATTTAAAGTTTTCAAATTTGAAGTTTTGGTATCTAAGGTTTCTAAATCCAAAGTTTCATTGTCCAAAGTTCCATTCTCCAAAGCATCACTTTCCGAAGCTTCGATATCAAACGCATTTTCCTCCGAAGGGGTGTGTTCTGATGCGTGTGTGGAATTTGTAATCTGAGTTTCATTTTTTGTGTTTGCGGGTATTGGTTCTGCCATAGAAGTAAACGCAGGACTGCCTGCAACGACAACTGCACATAAGAATATGGCTACCCACTTATTTGCTTTATCAAACATATTCAATCTCCTATCGTGGAAAAAAGTTCCTTTTTCATAATTTCAGTTTAAAATTATAGTATCAAAATGCTGAACAAATAAATGTTATTGTACTGATAGTCATATCAGGAACAGCTATATTCTAACAAATAGTTTCAAAGCATGTCAATTTGATAGTCTTGGCAGAAATGGAAATATTAGCGCATAATGAAAAAGGTACTTCATTAAAAATTGAAGTGCCTTTTGAATGAATATGTCTAAACATTTCTTTGCTCCTGCTGGTAAGAACACACTGCCGTTTCATACAGATTACTGCCCTCTGAGTCAATTACGACAATCACAGGGAAATTCTCTACTTCGAGTTTGCGGATAGCTTCGGTGCCTAGGTCGTCGTAGGCGATGACTTTTGACGCCTTGATGGATTTGGAGAGAAGGGCGCCTGCGCCGCCGACGGCTGCAAAATATACTGCTTTGTTGCGGACGATTGCTTCCTTGACGGCGTCACTCCGTTTTCCTTTGCCAATCATGCCTTTGAGTCCAAGGTCGAGCAGCCGCGGCGTGTATTTGTCCATGCGGCTTGCGGTCGTGGGACCTGCGGACCCGATGGGGCGGCCGTCTCTTGCGGGAGAGGGACCCATATAGTAGATGATATTGTGTGTCAGGTCGATGGGAAGCGGTTCATTTTTGCCGAGTGCTTCGTCCATGCGCAGGTGTGCGGCATCTCTTGCGGTGTAGATAGTGCCTGTGATATATACATAATCCCCGGCTCTCAGAGACTGCGCGTCCTCGTCTGAGATGGGTGCGCTGATGTGTTTTTCCATGTGTAATTCCTCCTCAATTCGTGATATTCCCATTTTTTGAAAGCTGCAAAATCCAGTACAGAAAAAATTACAGTTTCCGCACAGCATGACGGTTGACATGGCAGCAAATGTTTACGGCGACGGGCAGTCCCGCAATGTGGGTTGGGTAGGTGTTGATATTGACAGCGAGCGCAGTCGTGGTGCCGCCCAGCCCGCCGGGACCGATGCCAGTGCGGTTGATTTTGTCCAAAAGCTCTTTTTCCATCTCCTGTACATATGGAATGTCTGAGTGGACATTGACGGGTCTGGTAAGCGCTTTTTTTGCCATGAGTGCGCACTTTTCAAAGGTCCCGCCGATGCCGACACCGACCACCATAGGCGGACAGGCGTTGGGACCTGCATCTTTTACGGCGGTGAGAATCGCGTTTTTGACACCCTCGATGCCGTCCGCGGGCTTGAGCATAAAGACACGGCTCATATTTTCACTGCCAAATCCTTTGGGCGCGACGGTAATCGTCACCTGATCGCCCAAGGTCAGCTCATAGTGAATGACAGCGGGGGTATTGTCCTTGGTATTTTCACGCAAAAGCGGGTCTTTGACGACGGATTTTCTCAGAAATCCCTCCACATAACCCTGACGCACGCCCTCGTTGATGGCGTCCTCTAACAGACCGCCCTCAAAGTGGATCTCCTGCCCGATTTCCATGAAAATTACTGCCATGCCGGTGTCTTGACAAATAGGAATCTGATCTTCGCCCGCAATCTGTAAATTGTCCTGAAGCTGGTTTAAGATTTGTTTTCCGAGTGGGCTTTTTTCGCCGTTTGCGGCTTGTTTTAAGGCGGCGTCCATATCCGGCGTGAGGAAATGGTTTGCCTCGATGCACAGTTCACGGACTGCCTGTGTGATTTGTGTGGTGTGAATTGTTCTCATTGGATACCTCGTTTCATGAATGTTTTATGCGGTTTTTATTGGATTAACGCTGCAAATGCAGCCTTGGAGGCACTTTGCAGGTCCTGTGGTGAAAGTTCTAGCTGTATGCCGATTTTTCCGCCGCTCACAATGATTTTTTCAAGGGCTTCGGCGCTTTGCTCGATACAGGTGGTGTACTGCTTTTTCATGCCGATTGCGGTGCAGCCGCCGCGGATATAGCCTGTGACAGCGTTGATTTCCTTGACGTGCAGCATGGTGACGGATTTTTCACCGACAGCCGCAGCCGCCTTTTTCATGTCGAGCTTTTCTGCGATTGGAATCACAAAGACGTAATAATTTTTGCTGCTTCCCTGCGCGACCAGCGTCTTGTAGACTTTTTCATAAGGAAGCCCGAGCATGTCTGCAATCTGCTCGCCGTCGATAAATTCATCGCAGGTGTAGGTGTGCAGGGTGTAGGGGATTTTCATGGAGTCCAATATCCGCATTGCGTTTGTTTTCACTGCCATTGAGCGTGCCTTCTTTCTCATATTTTTTTACATTTTATCACAGGTTTGCAGAAAAATAAACCACAAAAAAGTTCGCATTTTATCAAGAATTTTGCTATACTGTAGTAAAAGTATTTTACAAGTGTCATAGAAAATTCGGGAGAGTGAGGTGTTGTAAGATGAAGAAAAACAGGAGAGTCCTGACGGTAAATGGCAATAAATTTGTCTGGTGGCATGGGATTGGTGAAGGTTTCGCCAGCGTGACACTCTCGCCGTTTGAGGATAAGACCTCGAAGGCAAGAGTGGAGTTTCGGGAGACCTCGTATCAATATGAGAGCTGTAATTCTTTTACGTTTCCACTGTATTTTGAGGTGGAGAAAGACTGCAAACGGCGTTCGATGAAAGTGATTGAGCCGGGAATGGCAGCGCTTCTGGCGGCAGGATTGTGTGAGAGGGACGTTTTCCAGCCGCGAAAGCAACTGGTATTGAATGGGTATGAGGTGCTTGAAGAGCTGGGGTATGAGATTGTTCGTACTGAATATGGCATTGAATTTTAGAAGCGGTTTACATGTGACAGGGAAATCGCGGCATATCAGAAAATGTATGATTTTCAGGCAGTCACGGACTTGCAGATCAAGGCATTGTCAGACCGCGGCGTGCAGACGGCTGCAAAGGTATCCAGCCAGCCGCAGAAACTGCTGCAAAACCAAGCTGCTGTCCAGAACCAGATGAGAAGTATGGGGCAGGCAATTGTAGAGCAGGCAGCCAGAGAGAAAAAAACGGCGGTGACAGATGATGGCAAGAGGGAAAAGGCATCAGAAAAGATTTCTGAACAGAGTTTTAGATAGAAGCAGATAAGCGCTATACCTTTTTGGTTTATATTGAAATCCATTGCCCCAGCAGCATCAATACATAGATATGCAGCGGATAATATATATAGAAAAATTTCTTGACTGGTTTTCCCTGCTGTCCATTGTATAGATGTATCAATGGCAGAAAAAGAATCATCCAAAACTGGCTGGCATGAAAAAAACCTGTAAACAGCCAGAAGCCCAATCGGCTGAAAATCTGCGCACCAATCAATGCCAGACAGGAAAAAACTATTAAAATAAGCATCTGTTGTTGTCTGCTCTTTGCAAAATACCAGCATATGCCCATCATGACAAAAAACGGTGAATAGGGCACTGAAAGGACAACAGGAAGAAAAATGTGACAAATTACTGAAAACGGCCCCGATAAGGGTAACAGCACACTCGGAAGAATAAGTATTCCAACAGCCAATACAATAAATAAAGGCTTACTGCATTCTTCAAGTATCCAAACAATTAAAATCATGTATATAAAAACTGGTAAGATACTGAATTGGTCATGTTCTCCAAATAATTCTTCCAAGTAAGTCGTAAGAAATAAGGTAATTATACAAATAAGCACATGGGCAGCATATAACCGCAATGCATATTTTAATTTGTTTCTTGTGTGCCGCGCACTGTTTACTGCTACATATAAGAAAAGCGGCGCGGCAATTCTGCCTATTGTCCTAAACAGATTTGAACCAATATCTGTAATAAGATAACTTCCAATATGATCCAGTGTCATAAAAAGAATGCCCAGACATTTCAGTTGGTAACTATTTATTCCTCTTTTTGAGATTTTATGATTCATTTGTATTCGTTCCTGATAAAGATGGGGTTTAACCACGTGTACTAACTATTGTTTATATTACTATACTTTTATGGATTAAGTCAACCTTAACTGGGTTGTATTCATAATAAGCCTATTGGGCTTATAAAACGAACTTGCTTTCAAGCCAGATACACCTCCACAATATCGTCAAACAAAATCTTTGTCTGCACAATCTGCAATACGCGGCAGGTAAGGTCAAGCCGCGACACGACCCCGGTAACTTTCACATATTCCCCTTCATGATAATAGATGACCGTGGCTAGGATTCCTCTCTGCAACAGATGCATTTTGCGGTCAAGTTCCTCAGCCATTTCATCAGACAGGAGAATGCGCGGGACGGTCACGTGCTCTTTTGCCTCGAGTGCCTCAGCAAGTCCGGTGAGGGCAGCAAAAGGCATAAATTGTTTTGCGCGTTTTTCTGTGGGCATGGGGTAGGGTGGTTTTTTCACGCTCTGTGGCCTCCAATCTGTCTATTGCGGGTGATAGTCATGGCGTTGTTCTCAAGATTCATTCCTTTTAAAATCGCATTTTTTCCGTATTTTTGTTTGATTTCCAGAACCGCTTTCTGTAGTCTGCGGCTTCGCTCAAGATCTTCAAAACGGACATACAGGCTGCATTGGCAGCAGGTCTCAGGGCGGACATCATTGCATGTGATGGTCACTCTCCGAATGGAGAGCAGGGGATTGACAATCCTTCGGTACAGGGCAGTGACGGCTGGAATGATGACAAAGTCGGCACTGGTTTCAAGGTCGAGCGTCGTCGTGCCATGCGCGTATTCCACGACATGAAAACCGGAGTAGCCGATATGCAGTGTGATGGATTTGGTGACAAGGTTTTGGCTCACAAGGTCGAGACACAATAGGTCTGACATTTCTTTCACAATCAGTTCCCCATCTTTGAAAGAATAATCCTTCATCAGAACTTGTCCGCTGGAAAGGCTCTGGCTGGCAGGACGGTATGCTTTGATTTCGGCAATCGTCACAGGTTCGCGCCCCCAAGCGTGGTCGATTAAAAGCTCTGCATCAATGCCAAAAATGTGATATAGGAAATCTTCGTCGGCTTTGGCGAGCTCACGCATCGTAAAAATGCCATAAGAGGCAAGTTTTTTGGCAGTGCCAGCGCCGATGCGCCAGAAATCGGTGAGTGGTTTGTGTGTCCAGAGCTTGCGGATATAGGTCTGCTCGTCCAGCACACCAACGCTGTCCGGCGACGGCTTGGCGGTAATGTCCAGTGCGATTTTGGCAAGGTACAGATTGGTTCCAACCCCACAGGCGGCACGGATACCAGTCTGGTCATAAATCTCCTGCATGATTCGTAAGCCAAGCTCTCTTGCGGATACGCGGTACAGGCTCAGGTAGGGCGTCACGTCCATAAACGCCTCATCGACAGAGTAGACATGAATATCCTCCTTGGCGACATAGTGCAGATAGATGCCATAGATTTCTGCGGAGTAGTCGATATATTTCTGCATTCTGGGCGGGGCGGTGATGTATTGGATTGTATGGGGGATTTCACCGAGCCGGCAGCGGTTCTTGACTCCGAGCTTCTTCATCGCGGGCGTGATGGCAAGACAGAGGGTGTTGACAGACCGTTCAGGGTCCGCGACCACCAAGTTCGTCGTCATGGCGTCCAGACCGCGCTCGGCGCATTCCACAGAGGCGTAGAAGGATTTTAAGTCGATACAGAGATACGTTTTTTCCATAGCGCCTCCTTTCTGCCAAAAACCGTATTTCCAATAAAAAATATTTTCTATAAAAAGTATCTTCTATAAAAAGTATTTTCTATAAAAAGTATTTTCTATAAAAAGTATCTTCTATAAAAAGTATCTCAAATATAGTATGTCCCGATTTTTTAATTTATGATAATTCAGAGGTAATTATTGAATTAATTCTAAAAAAAGTATAAAATAAGGAGGAACAAAAAATATATGAAGGGAGATGAGTAAAATGATCGAAAAATTATTTAAACTCAACGAAAACAAAACGGATGTCAAGACAGAGGTCATCGGCGGCATCACAACATTTATGACGATGGCGTACATTCTCGCGGTGAATCCGACACTGCTCTCAGCGGCTGGCATGGATGCAACTGCGGTGCTGATGGCGACCTGTCTGGCATCCTTTATCGGTACGGCTGCGATGGCATTGATGGCAAACTATCCGTTTGCGCTGGCGCCCGGTATGGGGCTGAATGCCTACTTTGCATTTACTGTCTGCGGCACTTACGGCTATGACTGGCGCGTGGCGCTGCTGGCTGTGTTTGTGGAGGGTATCATCTTTGTCATTCTGTCGCTTACAAATGTCAGGGAAGCGATTTTTAACGCAATCCCAAGTGGTCTGAAAAAAGGAGTCAGTGCGGGAATCGGACTGTTTATCGCGTTTGTCGGCTTGCAGGGCGCACATGTGATCGTAAACAGCGATTCGACGCTCACGACTTACGTAAGCTTTGCAGCGGAATTTCACACACTTGGCATCTGTGCGCTGCTTGCCATTATCGGAACGCTGCTGACAGCCATACTCTATGCATTGAACATAAAGGGCTCAATTCTGATTGGTATTATTGCTACGTGGATTCTTGGCATGATCTGTCAGGCGATGGGGATTTATGTCGCTGATGTTGAGAATGGTTTCTATTCGCTGTATCCGACGTTTGCCATCACTGATTTTACCGCGCTGGGAGAGACATTTGGGCAGTGTTTTGTGGGGGATTTCTCCAATGTAAGCATAGCGAACTTTATTGTAGTGCTGTTTGCATTTCTGTTTGTGGACATGTTTGACACGATCGGAACGCTTGTAGGTGTTGCCACCAAGGCGGACATGCTCGACAAGGATGAGAAGCTTCCAAATATCAAGCAGGCACTGCTGGCAGATGCCATCGCCACCTCAGCGGGCGCAGTGCTCGGTACCTCCACGACAACAACGTTTGTCGAGAGCTCGGCTGGTGTCGGTGCGGGCGCAAGGACGGGTCTGGCGTCTATCGTGACGGGTTTGCTGTTCTTGGTTGCCATCTTCTTTGCGCCGATTTTTACGGCAATCCCGGGTTTTGCAACGGCACCGGCATTGATCTTTGTAGGCTTTTTGATGGTATCGTCCATTGTCAAGGTCGATTTTGATGACTTGACAGAGGCAATTCCGGCATATCTGTGTATGCTCGCGATGCCGCTTGCATATAGTATCTCAGAGGGAATCGCCATCGGCGTTCTTTCCTATGTGGCAGTGAATGTTTGCTGCGGCAAGGCAAAGAAGGTGACACCGCTCATGTATGTGCTGGCAGTTTTATTTATCTGCAAATATATTTTCCTGTAAAATAAGAAGGATAGTACGAAGCGAGAACGGAGAAAGAGACTGCTGGATATGGGAATAAGCATCACAGGTGGTCAGCACACTTGTATAGAAAGCAGGTTGAGTATGAAAGTACGTTTTATAGAGCCGGGAAACAGACCCTACAAACCGACGCCTTTGAATTATTTTGTGTACGACAGATATATCCGAACGCCCTCTGTCGGACTGAACACGCTGGCAACGATTGTGAAAGAAAAAGTACCTGACACGTTGATGTACAGCGAAGCAATCTCGCGGCTGGTGATGGAGGACCTTGTGGACGCGGACATTATATTTATCGGTATTTTTACCTTTAATGCTGTGCGTGGATACAAGCTGGCGCGCTATTTTCAGAAAAAGAGCAATGCCGTCATTGTGATGGGCGGTCTCCACGCCTCGATGAATTACAAAGAAGCTGTGAAATACTGCGACTATGTACTTTTGGGGGAAGGGGACGAATCCATCATAGAGATGGTGGAAGCTGTGAAACGAAAAGAGACACCCACTTTTCCGGGCGTCGCTTATCGAAAGGACGGCAGGCTTTTTCACACTGGAGAGCGGAAGCCGCCGGCGTATTTTGAGACGATACCAGACAAAAATCTGGTCTATCATTATAAGAAAATGGCGGGACACAACACGCTCTGGGGGCAGGTGCATGCCTCCAGAGGCTGTCCCCACAACTGTGATTACTGCGCGCTGGTGCGTCATTTCGGGCGGCGTGTCAGGACGAGGACACCCGATAATGTGTTGGAGGATATCCGCCAGACAATTGCGTTTCAGGAGGAAGGGCATCACAGGTTATTGAAGGCATTGTGGATTACCGATGACAACTTTTTTGCGGACCGTGTCTGGGCGATGGAGGTGCTGCAAAAGATCATTGACAGCGGCATCAAATATCATTTCACCGTGCAGGCGCGCTGGGAGGTCGGACTGGACAATGAAATGCTGGCGCTGCTCAAAAAGGCAGGTTTTGTGGAGCTGGCGGTCGGGATTGAGTTTATTGACGATGAATCTTTTGCGCTGTATCACAAGAAAAGCAGCAGAGACAAAATCGTGGAGGCCATACGAAATATTCAGCGCCACGGGCTGAGTGTCCGCGGACTGTTCATACTGGGGGCAGACAATCATACCGTCGGCGCCGGGGACCAGCTTGCAGACTTTGTGATCAAGCATCATATCAAGGGCGCACTGATTCAGTGTATGTACTTCGTGCCCGGGACTCCTGTGTACGAGAGCCATAAGGACAGACTGTTGCACAGGGATTGGAGTAGATATAATGGCAATGCAGTACATAAGCCAGAGCGCATGACGCCCTATGAGCTGCAAATGGAGTGCATCAAGGCGAGTAGGAAGATTTATTCGTTTCCTAGATTAATCCATGCACTTTTGTGGGACGATGCACTTCATAAATTGCTGTTTTTGGGAGAATATTTCTGGCATATGAGCATTCGGGCAGACTTGAAAAAGGAACTTGCGTATTTGAAGGGATATGGCAGCTTATCTTCTGATTGCCAGAAGAAGTAAGGCTGCTGTAGCATATATACATATAGATAGAATTGTATTATTAATGATAGTGACAGACAGCCGCTTTTAAGTGGCTGTCCCAGAATGTAAAAAAGTCAGCATTGTCTGGCTTTTTCATCTGCATCTTCCTTATCAGCAATTAAATCATCAATATAATATGATGCGCCATCAACATATAGTTTGTTACTGTCCAAAACAGTATCCCCTACAAAATACTTTTTTTGAATCCAGTGTTCAGAAGAACTTGCAGTACCATAACTCGAACCATCTTCTTTTAACTGGAGCATAGATCGATAACCAATAAAATTACCATGTACACCGTCTGTTGTATTTCGCAAAATAACAAAACCCATATATTCTTCAACGGCAAGTACAATTTCAGGCATACTGTCTCCGTCCAGATCAACAACCGCAAACTGGGAAAATTCTATGGTTTTATCATTGAATGGTATATCCTTTAGATATCCGTTCATTAAATAGTAAGAATCATATTGGGTATTGCTATGATATATGAAAGTCTCCTCATTGAAAAGAACGGATAAAAATGCTTTTTCTGCATTCGAAACGGACTGATCATTGATAGTTTCCAGTTCAAAATTTGATTGAACTCTGTTCCCGCACGATGATAGAAAACAAATCTCAAACAGTAGTAATAATATAAATAATTGCTTCATTGTTTATTATATGATTTCCCTCTTCCCTAGTTGTCCACACAATCCTGATCCATGTTTCCAAAGAATCATTCGGACAAATGTCTGTTTCGCCATCAGATATGACACTACCCTAAAACAATAGTAACCGTCACATATCACTGAATCAGATCCGTACCATATAAACTTGACTTATGATTTGCGCAATTATAACACACTTGATAAAAATATCTTATAACCGAATTGCGGCACTGGCTATTTTGTATGTGAATATAAATTTTGCAGAATAAGTAAAATAGGAAATTTCCAAGTAAACAGCCCACCACATTTAATATTATATCATTAATATCAAAAAAAACATCAATCAAATGCAATGAAAAGATCATACTTAACTGTATAAATTCTATTAATGCAGAAAACAGCACTGAAATACCTATTCTAACGCTGTTATTACTATCTATAATAAAAGCCATGAGTATTCCCAGAGGAAATGTTAACAATAAATTTCCTATTATTTGATATGGCGTATATTGAAGTAAATTTGTTATATCTAAATTTATATAATTTGACAGTGTAACATAATAACTAGCGCCATCTGTAAAAATAGGAAAAAATGCTTTTGCTATGAAGAAATTCAGGTAAATACCAAAAATTAACACAAAAAAATAATATTCCTTCTTTCTTTTTTTTAAAATCCCCTTTATAGCAAAAATAGATCCATATATTACATTGATCGGTATATAAAACAAATATCCATATGTATACATAATTTACCTCTCATTGATAAACAAAAATTAACATATTGGTGCCCCTTTTTCTACCTTGTTAATAAATTGAAAACTGATATGTTGTGTCTATCAACTAATATTTTTATCTTTATGTTAAATGCTGCATCAGTCAGTTGATAATGTACCATCCACTTGGATATTGTGTCCATCATCATTAGTTTTATAACAATAAATATAATACTTGTCGCTATTATGAGTTGTTTTCCTGTATTACTGAAACTATATGATTTACCATCAAACTTTGCAGTTACAGAATCAGAACAAATCATATTACCTTGACCTGATTTTGTCTTTTCATAACAGCAAATGGTGGTGGGATATGCAGGACCACTTTATACGATTTCATTTTTGAAAGCTTCGATTTGTGCTATTGACAATCCGGTAGCCTGAGCTATGATCTCTGCTGAAATCCCCATTTGAATCAAATTCTTGGCAGTGCTTTCTCTGACCGCCTTTTCTCCCTGTATCCGTCCGCGCTGTTCACCGCGTAGTTCACCACGTTTCTCACCGCGTAGTTCGCCACGCTTCTCGCCGCGCTGTTCTGCCTCATAGATGCTCTGGTTGTAGTCAAGAATGGCTTTCTCACGGGCTTCGTATTCCAGACGTTTCTGCTCATCTTGACTGATGATCTGCAACTGATCATAGGCGCTTTTAATATAAGGATCTTTTTCTGCGATCATATTAAATTCCTCCGTTTCTTCGGCATTGATAAATTTAGCCCACAACTCAACACGGCTGCTGTTTTCTTGCAGCTTCGGGGGAAGCTTTGGCAGTTCTATGACGTGGAACTCCATCTTGTCCGTGTACTTGAAGTGGCGTGTGTCCTCTAGGATATGGAAGCAGGAGTAAAAATCGTTCTCATTTCTGCCGGGTCCAGATGCAGCACAGCAGCCAGAAATCCAGTGCGGGCGTCCTTTGATTTCTGATCATTCATGTTGTTGTTAAGGACTGCTGTTGAAACGTATGGTCCAATTTTATGATTTATTATAACACAGTCGGAGGCAAAAAGAAAACCCCTTTACAAGATGGTAACAGTTCAGGCTTCGCCTTTTTATCTATACCGAATTGGCATTTTTGTATAATGTTGGCAGTATAGAAAATCTTGTGCTTGACAAAAGTGTAAGACTGTAGTAGTCTTTAATTATAGACGACTACAGTCTTATTGCTGTGAGCGTACCTGTTGCTTTGGTAGTATGCATATCGAAACAGAAGTTAGAAGCAATTGATTGGAAGGAGATGGAGGTATAAGAATGGGCGGAGAGAACGATAGGACGAAATTGTTTGATTCTGAATTGAAGGTGATGAATGTCCTCTGGAAAGAGGGTGTCGTACCTGCGAAGCGGGTCGCGGAGGTATTGAATAAAGAACTTGGCTGGAATAAGAACACGACCTATACCTTGATTAAGCGCTGCATGAAAAAGGAGGCCATCGAGCGGAGCGAGCCAAATTTCATGTGCCGTGCGCTGGTTTCGCAGGAGGAAGTGCAGGAGGCAGAGACCAATGAGCTGATTGACAAGGTTTATGACGGTTCTGCCGACAAACTGTTTGCTGCGCTGCTTGGCAGGAAAAAGCTGACAGCCGGGCAGATCGAGCGGCTGCGGCAGATTGTCGAGGAGGAAAATTGAGCGTTGGAACGTATTGATTTCAGAGAGGAGGGGGAAAATGAGTATTTTGCAGATGAGCTTTTCCGGTGCAGTCTTGATTCTGATCATTCTGGTTCTGCGCGCACTGACAATGAACCGGCTGCCAAAGGATACATTTCTTATTTTGTGGGGAATTGTGTTATTTCGTTTGATTGTGCCGTTTTCAGTGCCGTCGGAACTTAGCGTGTATTCGTGGATTGAGCGGAGTCTTGATCGAACCGTCATAGACAGTGGGATTTCGGAGCAGTTACCGAAAAATAATTTGAATCAAGCACCGTTAGAGAACATAGATCGTGCAGACGAAGTGAATCCGAAACTGATTTTAGAAAATGACACACATGTCATAAATTATACAAAAACAGATCCAAGTCAGGCAGTGCAGAGCACAGCTCAGGCTGTTGAAAGTAAAAGTGACGCTCAAAATACTGACAATCATGTCATATTTTCGGCGATGGCAGAAAAGCTGGCTGCATTTATGAATGATACGGTGTCAATACGTCTTGTTATCTGGTGCGTTGGAATGCTTGCCTGCATGACATATTTCACGCAGTCTTATCTGCGCTGCCGATTTGAATTTCAGACGTCAGTCCCTGTAGAAAATCTGGCAGCGCAGCGCTGGCTTACAAAGCACTGCTGCCGTACAATCTCGATCAGACAATCCGACAGGATTTCTACGCCGCTGACCTACGGCATCTGGCGTCCCGTGATATTGATGCCCAAAGATACGGACTGGGAAAACATGCAGCAGCTACAGTATATCTTGGCACATGAGTACATTCATATTTGCCGCTGCGACGCGCTCACAAAGCTGGTCTGCATTTTTGCACTCTGTATCCACTGGTTCAACCCGCTGGTGTGGATCATGTATGTATTTTTTAACCGGGATGTGGAAATTTCCTGCGACGAACATGTTGTGCGCCGCTTTGGGGAGAGCGCAAAATCTGTGTATGCCAAAATGTTAATTCAGATGGAGGAAAAGCGCAGCAATGTTATGACATATTTGCCGCTTGGAAATGGGTTTTTGTTCAAAATAGGAAAGAATGCAATGGAAGAGAGGATTACAGCAATTATGAAAATCAAAAAGAAATCACTGCCCGCAGCGTTGCTGGCAGCAGTATTGGTTCTCGGCGTGACCGCGGTCTTTGCCTCCTCTGCGGCAGGCAAAACGGCTGAACCGAGAAAAGCAGAAGCAAATTTGACAGCGGAGACAACTTTAACAAAAGAAGAATATGAAAAGCTGCAAGCCTTACAATTCCAAGGTTATGAAGAGCTGTGCATTTCTGACTATCAGAAGAGAGTGTGGGCGCTCACTGACACAAAGGAATACAGGGACTTGTTAGAGCACATTTCTCAGAATGAAACACTGTATGCAATTTACGAGGGGAACATTGCGGCTGACAAAAATACGAAAGAGCTGCTTACATTTTACTATAATATTCTTGAGCCGCTCACAGCTGAAAGGTGGCAGACCAGAGATTTTAGCGGGGCTGCTGCGACAGATTTTCCGCGTGCATCGGACAATGCCATACTGGAGTATACGGTGACACTTTCGATTCAGGACGCAGACCAATTGACTGTCGATCAATATAACACTGCGCGCCAGTATGTGATGGAGGACTTAAAGCACATTTTTGAAACACGGGAATGGCATCCTGTGGAGCTGCGCGATGAGGAACTTATGCACACAATACTCGATGAGGAGATTGATAGTATCAAATGGAGCTGGGAGAACGAATCGCTTCGGATTACGATTGCCTATCACTATACTCCGCTGGGGGAGCTTCCGATTGACGAGATGGCGGACTGGCAGCAAGAATCTTTTGATAAGTGGGAGGCCATGCTTGCGCCCTATGTGCCGTTTGGCGTCACCTATCACTATGATCAGAAGATTGACGAATTTAGGATGTATTTTGAGGGAAAAGAAGTCCGTGCAATTTATGACACAGAGCAATATCAGTTTATTTCTACACATCTTGGAATTGGAGAAGGCATCTACGCCGACGATGCGATTGACCTTTATGTCGAATATGATGACGGGAAAATCACTGGACTGCGCGAAGCTACACAGGAGGAGATGGCAGAAGCCACAGAGAAGCGCTTGGCTGTGACGGACGCATATAAGCGGGGGCAGGAGGAGTATTTTGACCGGCTGCGTGAAGAGCTGCCCGCCACAGAGGAGGACTACCAAAGCCTGTTTACGCTGAAAACGTCCGATTACCGTTCCAAGACCATTGCAGCGTTTAATGAGGAGCTTCTAAACTGGACAAATCACAATTTTGATCGGAAAGAGCGAATTGCCGTTGACAATTCTTATGAAGATTATCGTGTCATATTGACAGAGGAGGAGAAGGCATTTGCGGCAGTCACAGCACATTTTTCAGGTATGGAGAATGCTGCGTATGTCAGAAGTATTCAGGAAAATGAGCCCGTGCGTGATGTGGTGGAGACGGTTTCTCTGCGCAGTAAGCAGGAAGTTGACCGAGAAAGCGGCCGTTCTGCGTGGTGCTCGCTGCACTATGCCTTTTCGTATCATATTTCGGATAAGGAAACCGTCCGCGTTGGCGAGCGGGACGACTGCCTTGGCGGAATGATGGACAGCATTCGTGGATACTGGGAATCATCGACAGTTGACCAGCTTGTTTCAATGACAGAGGAGGAGATGCTGGAAACACTTCAAGCAATAGCAGAGAAATACAGCAGCCAAAGGATTCGCATCACACTTCTTGAGGATCAAGTTGCGTTTGAGACGATGGACGAGCGAATGCACGATGAGACAGAAAGAATTGATATTGCTGAACAGTCAGGCTTACAAGATATAGACACGATCACAATCAATGGCAAAGTGTATTATATGATTGCGACGGAGTCACAGCTTCGTTCGATTCGTGAATGCGGACTTGACAAAAACTATATGCAGCAAAATGATATTGAGATTTCAGAGGACGCATGGCTCCCAATTGGGACACCGGATAATCCGTTTACCGGTTCCTATAATGGAAATGGGTTTAAAATAATTGGTTTTGCTGACCGGCATAGCCACACTACACTGTTTGGAAGTGCTGAGGGGGCTGATTTGTATAACATCACGTTTTCCAATAAGAATACAGAACGTTTTGATCATAAGGATATTGTCTGTGAATATGAGAAAGACTGTCGGATTTATGATATATTTTTTGAAGTGTGAGAAAGCTTGGGGTAAAAGATGGCGGTGACATATCAAAAAAGTATTGATGCTGAGAATGGGAACAGCATTAGATTTTTACTCATAAATTTTGATTATATTGACGGAAATGAATATCTTGTCAAGTTATTCGTCGAAGAATATGGTTTTATTGTACAAGAGAAAATTGACGGTTTGTGGTATCATATAATCCGTGTTAGCTTGGGCAGTACCATATATGAATTGCTGTGGCACGAGGACACCGGAAATGAGATTTATTGTATCGATCAAACTGAAAAAGGGAATGAAATGCTGCAACAGAGGCTGGAAAAGATATTGTGTATTCTCAATAGCCGAATGAATTTTTCATGATACTACTCGAGCCGCTTTTTTCAGAAGTATTTTTCAATCGAACTTGTGCGATGAGAGATCATGCGCTACATTGAGATCATCAATGCTGCGACCAATTCGAAAAATAAAATAATTGCGTATTATGATGCGCGGGCGTCCAAAGGAAATATGCCGGCAGGCAGATGGACGCCCGGTGCGCGAACATTATCTCGACGGCATCTGAAATCCTGCAAGTGCTCTGTTCAAATAGTCATTAAACGGTTTCATGATTTGGAAAAGTTCTGCTGCTTTTGCGACAAATACTTCTGCATCGCGCAAGTCCTCGTCCTTGATCGGATATTCCAGATACCAGCTCTTATATTTCAAATATTCTGCCTGAGGGTGTTCTTTCGCATAGCCCGCAGGGACATTTTTTAGAGCGCTTCCCTGTACAGTGAAGTGCTTCTCAAACGCCGGTGCATGTATAAGCTTTTCCCACTCTTTCCCATTTTGGGCGATGAAGTCCCGTATCATGGTGGTCGCATCCTTAAACATGTCTGCGAATAAACCGCCGCCTAAAAAGGACTGGCTGCCGGGCTTTATCATAAGATAATATCCGACTGGTACAGGCAGTTTTCCCTGAGCGGATATATGGGCACGAAATGCAGGATTGTAGGGTGATTTGTCATGACTGAAACGGGTGTCTCTGACAATCTTGAAGGTAAGGTCTTTGGGATTGTTGTGGAGGATACTGCTGTCAAACTTTCCAATCTCGAGCATTAACGCCTGCAATAAATTTTCAAATTCTGCATTCGCTTTCTTAAAATCCTCTTTGTTTGCATGATACCACTCGCGGTTATTATTTGTGCTCAATGCCGACAAGTAATCTATAATCAATTGTGTATTTATCATTGATTCTCTCCTTTATGCGTTTTGTATGGTGGAAAATTGCGTGGAATCCAAAAATTCCTGTATCAGATGTCTCGTGTGCTCGGGAGACTGGTAGGGCTTGCAGAATGAAAAATCCTGCGATAAATTGTCAATATCCTCCATTGCGTTTTTAACCGCCATCATGGTCTGTATGGGGATTTCTGTGGCTGACACATAGTCTAACTGCAAAGGGTTTAGCCGATGACTCTGTATCGCGTAATTGACTCTGTCCCTGCATTTGCATCTGCCGCTGCCATATTCTCCGCAATACTGCGCCAGAAAATCTGCCATTTTTTTGCGCACACGGCAAAGGCGCTGGCGGTATGCCTCTGGAGTCAGTTCCAAAAGCTCTGCCGCGATGCGGCTGTCAATCTGAAACATTGTACCCAATATAAAAATACATCTGCTCTCCTCATCAAGACATTGCAGCATCACATTGGTGCAGGATAATTTCAGTTCCTCCGCTAGGATATCGGTTTCCACATTCTGAGTTAAATCAGGCACATCGTCAATTTTGGCGTTTTCTATGTCATTTCCATAATACTCGAAATTCAACGGATAGCGTGCAAACATATGCTTTTTATAATTTTTCAGATGATTTGCTGCAATGCGAAATACCCACGTGGTAAAGGAACTGTCGCCTCTGAACGAGGACAGATGTGTAATCATTTTGAGCAGAATATCCTGTGTGGCATCCTCCGCGTCTGCAAATGTGCCAAGCATTCGAAGCGACATATTAAATATGATGTCCTGCACACCGGCAATAAGTGTTTCAAGCGCCTTTTTATCGCCTGCCGTGGCTTTGGCGACCAAGGCCTGTAGTTCTTCATTGGTTTTATTTTTCATAGATTTTTACCTCCTACTTTATTAGACAACGCAATCTTGGCTGTGTGACATGGAAAATCTAATTTTTTTTCAAATCACGATAGAAAGTGCCGTATTTCAGGCATTTCTTCGCGAAGCAGCCTTTGCAGCGAGTGGAAACTGCCGTAGGCGGTTAGAAGTTCTTCTCACATGAATAACAGGGGTGGGGGATTGCTATGAAGCACTTGTATTTCGGCAGGTACAGATTGAACTGTATAGAATGCTGATCGGGGATTGGGAATGCATTGAAATGGAGTTGGATATTCAATGCATTCCGAATTCCCATGTGCAGCTTGAAGAAAACGGTGAAACAATAAGACAGGAAGCTGTTTCTCTGCTTCGCGGAATCTTTCGTGCACCAGCTTTGGCGGCTGGTTGATCTGGCACAAAGAGACTCCGTAAGGCGGGGGCAGTGAGCGTATTATTGGCTTGCTGTGCTCAGTTTTCGCACAATTTTTAGGTCTAACTGTTTGAGCTGTTCAAAGACCAGCTGTGTCACGGTCTCGATGCTGTCAATTTTTTCCTGCGGCAGTTGTTTCTCTGAAAAAACTTCCATCAGCGCTGCGTGATAGTCTCTTTTGTGTTTTTTGTTCAGGCTGTTCCAGTTCACACCGGAAAAATGTGTGAAGATGGTGCTGTCCACTGTCAATTTGGATTGTAAAATTAAAACGCCGATGACAGGGTAGCCCGCGTAGCCCTGCCAGTAGGTAGCGTTGTCTGTGGAAGAATACGTGTTGTCTTTCCATGCAACCTTGTATGATTTTGCGCCGTCAGACGAGATGACTTTGGCAGAAGTCTCGTCCATGTGTATACGGTTGTCCGCCAGCGCGGAATATGCTTCATATATTTTTTCAATTGGTGGTAATTTGTCCATGAAAATCCTCCATACCGCCTGTGAGCGGCTCAAATGCGCAGATTTGTAAGTTGTTATAAACAGATGCTTAGGTCTGCTGGTATTGTATTGCGGCGATCTGGCAGTCACGGCAGATTTGGATATAGTGCGTGCCGCAGGTAGTCCACTCTTCGCCAAGCTGTGCCAAGTGCATCATTTTCTTGCCGCATTCTGGACAGACTGCGAAGGAGGCATCATCGACAAATGCCGGTCTGCCGCCGACGGCGCAGCGCTCAAACTCGTCGCAGTAGCTTTTGGGAACCATTTTCTTAGAGAGTACAAAGGGTGTGCGGTCATTTAAGTCCTCATCGTCACAGAAGTATTCTTCGCCATCATCATGGCGCAGAACCGTGCTTTCTCCGTCCTCAACATATTTGCAGAATACGGTACCTGACCACGGAAGGCAGCCTTCGCAGTATTTGATTTTAATTTTTCCATGGAATCCCAGAAAAGACAGGCGTTCATCGCGGCCATCAAGCACCAGCACATTGACATAGCTGGACTCGCAAAACGGACATTTCTCCTCGGCTGTGCCGCCATAGACATTTTCTTCCGGCGCGGCTGTCTCTGACTTTTCCAGCGCATAGCACGCATCGAAGAAAAGCTGCCTTTTTTTGCCGTTCTCAATGCACCAGCCGCCCTCCTCGGCGTAGCGATAGGGTCCAACATACAGCGATTCACGCCACGGTCTAGGCGCCTCCTCCCATTTTTGGAAGTATTCTGCGACAGTCTCATCGCCGATCATGGCAAGCGCAACAAGATAGTTGCTGACCAGATTTTTGTCTGGCTCGCCTTTGTCCAACAGGTCAATCAGCTTGTCACGCACATCCGCTGGAGCATCTTGATATAGAATCCGTGGGTACAAGATTCCCGCTTCGTAGGCAGCCCGCGCGATATCCGGGTCGGAGATTCCCTGATTGCGGATTAAATCATCGCAGCACGAACACGAACAGCCGTACTTTTCTTCAATTCGTTCTCCCAGTGTCTTTTTTTCTTGTTCTTCCATTGGGGTATCCTCGCTTTCGTATCATCGTTTGAGACGGCAACTATCGTTAAGAAATTGAGTTTTATTGTCGCAGCGTCTTATGTATTCAGTATACTATATTTAGCGGGAGATGGAAATAGATTTTTTGGATGTTTATCCTTTTCTGCGCGCATAGTCACAGGCAAAAATCGTGAACGCCACGATGAGCAGGATAAAAATAGTCAGTATGTCCCAGATTTCCATGAGCGGTTCGGATATCATCGTTGACAGCGCACCATTGATGATAAACTGCAATGGGATCAGCAGCAGGACCGCAGTGCCCCAGACTGCCAGCGCCCTGTTTGGAAATCGCTTGAACAATCCAAATACCAGCCATATGTAGACCATTGCAATCACAGCCATCACTGCCCCGATGGAAAAGACAGAGGTAACATTTACCAGACGACTCAATATATAGAGAAATGGCAGGATAAAAAGGCTCAGTGAGATCAGGCTGCCAGCGATTCCCCGCTTTCCCAAGATAATAATAGGAAATGAGATTACCCATGCGAAAACGATAGAGCTCAAGGGAATCAGCGACCACGTCAGACCGCCCGAAAGAGCGATATCACAGATGACACAGACCACAATTCCTACCATCAAAGTCAATGAGTAAATGAAACAAATCACGACATTTTTGTTGAGATTATTCTCGTCCCGCTGCTTCAAAGCAAGCAGATTTTCATCTGCCTTGATCTCATAATTTTCCATATGAATTTCCTCCCCGCTTAATAGTTCGTTTACCGTAATCCCCAGAATTTGACTAAGTTCAAGCATGATCGAGGAGTCCGGCATACTGTTTCCCGTCTCCCATTTCGAGACAGCTCTGTCCGTAATGCCAAGCTGCTCTGCAAGCTGTGCCTGTGTCAAATTATTTTTCTTACGGCATGCTGCAATAAATTTTCCAATGTCTTTTTGGTTCATGTTTACCTCCTGAAAAAGTAGAAAATTGTATATTTTTATGTGTTGAATGAAGTCAAAAAATCGTTGATGATGTGTCCCAATTCAGCGGGCGCATCAATGTTTACCTCGTGTCCTGCATTGCGAATTATCGAGAGTTTGGCTGTGGAAAGTTGTTCTTTTAATTGCAGGGAAGCAGGCTTGTTTGCCCTGTCACGCGCACCACATAATAGGAGTACAGGGCAGGTAATTTTATGCAAATGATGTGTGAAATCTAAGTCAATCATAGACTTGCACAGACGGATAAAAGCTGTTTTTGGAAAGCCCATTTCCTGAAATTTAGAGGCAGGAATCAGATGAAAAATCACATTTTGAAGCTGCAAAAGGTGTTTGGGCATCGTGTACTGCGTGCCAATCAGCGAGAGAGAATGCACTGTATTTGGATGGTCAATTGCGAAGTTCAGCGCGAGAATACCGCCCAGTGACAGGCCGCACAAATTGAGTGGCTCATCGTATTGTAAGGCATATTTTTCCAAGGAAGAGTACAGCGTTTCATAGGAAGGCGTCTGGTTCATAAGCCAGTCTGGAAGGTTTGGACAGAGGCAGTCAGTCTGGCTTGTCATGACCCGAAGTGTCGGCTTCCAGACGGTAGCAGTTTGTCCTAGACCGTGTAAAAATATTGTTTTCATGCGTATCATTCACCTTTCTGTATCTGTTTTGCAGCGCACTGCTGTATTGAGTGTCGTATAAAAAGTTCAGTACATATCTTGATATGAATATATACCAAAATGCTGGAAAAATACACGAACTATTGGTTGAGTGCTGCGATTCAACTGTTGGTTGAGTTCTCTAATCGGGGGATTATAGGTTCAAAGCCAAACGGTGTTGTGCTGTTATTTGCAAATTAATCCTTTGGACGGAAGAAATTAACGTCATGTTATCGCTTTCGTATTTAAATGTCAAGCACAATGTGATATGATGAATCGTGATATATGAAAAATAAAAATATGAGCATAAAATATGAGTATTAAAATGAGAGGGAAGTATTCGCAATGACCAAAACAGAAACGTATGAATATCTGTCAAAACAACATATTCGATATGAAGTTACAGAACATAAAGCAGTCTATCATATGGGCGAGCTGGAAGGTGCAGCACTGCCTTATCCAGATCTGAATGCCAAGAATCTTTTTGTCCGTGACGATAAAAAGAGAAATTATTATTTAATCTCCATAAGAGGAGATAAGCACTTGAAGCTTAAAGAATTTGAAAAACAGAATCATCTAAGACGGTTGTCTTTTGCGTCGGAAGAGGACTTAATGCGCATGATGAAGTTAGTGCCGGGAGAGGTAACGCCGCTTGGATTACTAAATGATGAGGAACGTATCATACAGTTCTATTTGGATCAATCTTTTTGCGGAGGAATGGTCGGCGTCCATCCAAACGACAATACAGCTACCGTCTGGATAAACGCTGACGATTTGATACAACTCGTGCAGAAACATGGGAATCCAGTTCATGTAATTGCAATTTAGTACGCGTTTTTAGCGTGTTTTCTTTTCAGTAATATATGCTTTGCTCATGGTAAAAACGACGAAAAAATAACCGGTAAAAAACAATAATGTACTTACGAAAAACACACCTGTGTCGTGCAGTAAATCATTGTGCATTGACGGCGGCAAGAGTTTATTCATCTTGTCATTTAGCAGTGGAATGCAGAATAAACCTATCAGCAAAGCCAAAATCATAGGCATGGTCAGCCGAATTGCAATCTGCTGTATGATGAGCATTTTGAGCTGCCTGTTACTTTTTCCAATCCAGCCAAGGAGCTGGTAGTGTCGGGCATTCTGATGAAACTCTATGATCTGCTGTAACGCCAATATTGAAAAATAAATGACAGTAAACACGATACAGATACCAAGCTGCGCAGTACCCATCCAGTACTGGGCAGTTTTTTCCATAAGCTGTAAATCTGGCTTTAGCATGAAGCTTCCTGTTATAAAAGAGCACGCAGAGAATAAAAAACACATACAAAAAACTGCATCGACCATCGCCGCTGTCTTGAATTGATAGGTGGCAGCAGCAGTGAGATAGAGCCTGTTTTGCTGATAAATTGAGACAGCGCTTTTACGGCGGTATGCAGACAGCCACCGAAAAATCCACTGGTAAAAGGCAATGATACTGATTGCCAGAGGAATGATGACAATCGCAACAGGATAGATCACATACGCTTGCGGCAAATAGACAATGGCGCACACGCACGCAATCAGACAGCCGAAACTGCACAGAAAGACAATCCCCCAGCTTTTGGAAGTATCGTTTGAATTTAATTGCTGACTGCGTCCCTTTTCTTGCATCAGTTCGCGTATTTGCAGCTTGTCCATTCGAATTTTCAGGCGGACGCCACACACGATTTCAATGACGCAAAAGCAGCAGAAAGTATCAAAAACGCTTTGGCAGTAAAGGAGTCCATAGGAATATGCGCCGCGCAAGGAGGTACCAATGCAGAAAAGCCCATAACTGACAGTTGTTCCGACGAGAAAGCAGAAACAGCCTATCAGCAGGATTTCAACTAAAAATAAGCCCGTTAAGGTTTTTTTCTGCATACCTAAGAGCAGATTGTTCGCAAACTCTTTTGCCCGCTGCCTGAATATATAGGTGTCGATATATTCGACTAAGACAATCTGAATGACAACGATGAGCAGGGGCAGGGAAATGGTCTGAAAATCAGCAAAGTTTCCCACAACTGCGATGCAGTTTGATAATTCCATAACGCCTAGCAGAATTGTCATTGTCACAATATATAAAAGATAAGTTGTAAAAGACCGTCTGGCATTACGGAGTGACAGTTTCCAATACATCATGATTTTCTCCTTCAATCCATTCTAATTTTTTCAATATTTGTGCAAAAAATGCCTGCTTGCTTTGACATTCCTGATTCAGTGACGCCTTGAGTTCACCGTCGTTCATAAATAAAATCTTGTCACAGTAGCTTGCCGCCATGACATCATGTGTGACCATTAGGATTGTTGCGTTATAATCTCTGCATAGCATGGAAAAGGTGTCTAGCAGTTGTCTGGCAGTATGGGAGTCAAGCGCGCCGGTTGGCTCATCTGCGAGTATAAGGTCTGGATTGACCGCAAGCGCGCGGGCACAGGCGCAGCGCTGCCGCTGTCCTCCTGACACTTCATGCGGAAATTTGTGCAGAACAGTGGTAATACCAAGGGTTTTAGAAATTTCCTGTATTGTCTGCGCAATGTGTTCTTTGGGGAGCGCCTTTATAGTCAGCGCAAGTGCGATATTTTCATAGAGGGTCAGGGGCTCGAGCAGATTGTACTCCTGAAAGACAAATCCTAAATGCTCGCGGCGGAAATCGGCAGTCTCATTTTCGGGGATTGCCACAATATTCTGACCACCGATGTAAATGGTTCCGCTTGTCGGCTTGTCAATCGTGGCAATTAAGTTCAGCAGTGTGGTTTTTCCACAACCAGATGCGCCCATAATACCGACAAAGCTGCCGTGTGGAATCTGAAAGCTGATATCCTTGACGGCCAAGACGGCGTGTGATTTGGTCTGATAGCGTTTTGAGACATTTTGCACGTCCAAAACTGTTTTGGTGACAATCGACGGCGCTGTGGATAGCTGTTTCTCCTGTCCGAGCCAGCTTGCAATGACACTCATTAAGACCTCGTCCGCTTTTTCTTTTAAATTCTGTTCTGAAATGCATTCGCCGGCAAACAGCTCGTTTAGTGTTATTTCTAATAAAGTACATAGCGGCATAAACAAAGATAAGTCTGGCATAGACCGCCCGGTTTCCCATTTCGACACAGCCTTGTCCGTGATGCCAAGTTTTTCTGCCAACTGGCTTTGCGTCCAGCCCTTTGCCTTTCGGCGTTCCGAAATAAAAGCGCCAATTTTGCCTTGATTCATCATGAAATCCTCCTGTCCGTTGTTTACTTCTATAAAAAGTATACCAGAACAGCACAAAAAGGGACACCTACCAGCGGTAGAGATCTGATTTTTGCAGCCATTTCTGCGCCCATGCTTGCGGAGTATCACAGCAATAGTGGCAGGAAAAAGAAAAATATGCAGCATATGTTGACTTCTCTTATACAGAGTGATATATTTATCTCATAAAGATATAAATATATCACTTTTTATGAAAATGAGGCGTGCACGAGAATGTCTAAAAACAAGCATTTCCTACTGAGAGATGTAACGTCACGTAACAGTTCAGCCACGGACTTTGCACTGGCTGCAAAGTCCGTGAAATAACATATAGGTAGAGATGCATCAAGCCACCACGAAGTGGTTTTGCATGGCTTGATGCCTGTTAACAGGAAGCCGAAGGCTGAACTGTTACAACGTCACAGCGTGGCAAGAAGGAGGTTTATATGAACAAAAAAGCAAAAATTGTTGGGATGGGAATCATCTGTCTGCTGATGGTGATTGGGGCATCTTTGTACGCGGTTAAATTCAATGATTCCCGGCTCGTTGTTCCGATGGAGCAGCCATACGAATTTACGGTCAAAGACTTGCCGATGCACATTGCGGTCGCATGTATGGTTTTGTATGTGTTTTATCTGTGCTGGCTAGGCTGTCAAAAAGCGAAAAAGGATGCTGCGGCACATGTCACCAGAAGGATCAGTCCGAAACTTGGTATAATGGGATTGTTGGGATTTTTAGGACTGATGGGATTTTACACATACAACGCAGAGGGACGAGTTGCGCCGTTTCTGTTTTTTATGTTTTTTGGATTCTTTGGATTTTTTTATGAGGGGAAGATGTCAAATACGTTCATGGACGAGCGATACATGGAAAATAAGCGCAGGGCACAACGAAAAGCGCATCGTATCGCGCAGGGCATTGTCTATGTGACGCTGTTTTTGGTGGCAATGGCAGAGGGAAGAATTTTGAAGGCGACGGATACAAAGCTGATCATTCTTGTGATCGCGGTGGCGTGTTCGATCGCGGTCGATATCTTTCTTGGCGAGTATTTGCTGTATCAGTATGACCATGAGGAATAATTTGACAAAAGTGAGGAGTAGGGCGTGCCAGATTTTGAGTGCAGATTAAAGAAATACAGGCAGCTAAAAGAGCTGACACAGGAGGAGCTGGCAGTGATGGTCGGGGTGCGGAGAGAGACGATTATGCGCCTTGAGAAAGCGCAGTACAATCCGTCGTTAAAGCTGGCGGTCGATCTATCGCGGGCAGTGGAAGCACCCATTGAGGAGATTTTTATCTTTCCAAAGTGAGGTGAATATATTTCTTTTATACCTGATAAGGATTTTCATAGTCTGGGCAGAGGTGTGTCTCACTCCATGCCATCATGGTCTGTAGAACAGGAATAAAGCTCTGTCCAAGCGCAGTCAGAGAGTATTCTACTCTCGGTGGGATTTCCTGAAAAACCTCACGGTGTAGGAAACCATCGCCCTCTAGCTCTCGAAGCTGTTTGGTGAGCGTGGACTGTGTAATCCCGTCAAGACGGCGCATCAGCTCACCGAACCGCTGGACTTTATAAAAGGATACATACCACAAAATCAAGATTTTCCACTTGCCGCCAATCACAGACTGAAGTTTGCTCATTGGCACACAGCGCGCAATCACATCATTATCACAAAACTTATTTTCTGCCATAGGGCTCACTTGACCTTTCTTCGAGAGTCACTGAACTTTAAATTGTTTATCAAACGCCAGTACCTGATTGCGGTTGCGGTCATCATCATAAATCTCCGATTCATAAAATTTCCCACTCTTTGCGTGAAGCAGGTAATTTGAAATAAGTTCCATTCCCATGAAAGCCGGATATTGATACCCATTTGAGTCGGTTATCTGCCATGTTGAAGCTTCTTGGAACCCAAATTGAGGATAATATTCTGGTCTGCCGAAAAATAAAATAGCTCCATATCCGAGATTGGATGCCCTCTCAATCATATGCTGAATCAGTGCTCTGCCAACGCCCTGTCTCTGATATGCAGGCAGCACGCTTAATGGTCCGAAATTTAAAATGGGAATGACACGCTCTGAGGTCCGCACTTCCGCTTTGCTACAAATAATATGACCGACAATGCGCTTGCAGGAACTGCTTTGCGAATCTTGTGACACATCGGTATCAGCCTCTGCCACCAGACTTAATTCTGGAATACCATCTCTTTTTCGCAGCTCATGAACCATCCAGTGTTCATACGGGCAGCCAATGCCGCCGCGCGCCACTCTTTCAGGGTAAGCAAATGCTGCTCTTGTCAGCGCTTCAACAAGTTGATAGTCTTTTTCTTGTTCGGTTCGGATGGAAATATTCATGAGGGTACCTATATCCTTTCATGCAAAGCGAAATGGTAGTCAAAATATGGTTGAAATCATTTTTCTAGTATGGTATAGTAAATGTAATGAAAGACATCTGCGCGAACAGATGCCTTTCGCGGAGCCCCACTCCAAAGGTGGAGTTTCCCAAGCTGGGGTTTACCTCTCAGTGAGAGGCGCCCATCCTGCTGTTGACAGGATGGGCATTATTTTTTTGTCTTTTTATCCTTATCGCAAATATGAATGATAAAGGAAAGACACGTAAGAATGAAGCTGCCAAAGGTAAATAACAAAGTTAAAATACCAATGAGAATCGAAATGATTTCAAAAGCCGTCATCAATACGCACCTCCCTTCCTATGTAGTCCGGCGAACCGGTAGTATTGGCTCGGGAGGCTGCCACCCCTGTCATGGGTTCCGTAATGAAAATGGTAGCACAAAATGACGAAAAATACAACGGATTTTTGAAAGGGCATTATTTTTTGTCTTTTTCCTTTTTGGATAACTATTCGCGCAGACTCTAGTATATGGAATCATGTATTACCTACGATTAATTTCATACCAACTTGATTCTCCACGATCTCTCCGGTTTCACGGAATCCGACAGAAGCATAAAGATTTCGTGCAATCTGATTGGTTGCATAATATGCTGTATAAACCTCTTTTACCTGAAACCGGTTCACTAGATAATCAATACCAAGTTTTAAGGCACTTTTGCCATATCCTTTATTCTGATATTTCTCATCAATCATAAACTTCCATAAAGTATAATATCCCTCAGCCTCATAATATCCAAGCATAATAAATCCAACCATCGTGTTGTCTGCATAAACGGCAAAGGGATAAGCAGTATCATAATATATCCATGCCTGTGCCAACGAATGAACATTTGATGAAACGAAACGTTTCTGACTCTCAGCGATATTCAAATGAAGGCATTCTTCGTAGTTTTCTTTTGTAATTTCTCTTAATGTAACCATTAGGATTCTCTCCTTTTATATAAGACATCTTTACAGTTCATTTTGTTTTCTGCGGTCATTTTGCTGCTGGAATCTGTCAGTGTGTACGGAAACTTTGTTTTCAACCGACAATAAGCTGTCCAAATGACATCGTTTCACCATCATATTCCCCTGACAAACCACCATTTACTTTTTATCCCCAATATGGAATTACCAATTGATATATCAATGCAACTGGAACTGATAATCCCAGTTCAATGACAAACTCTTTTGGTTTTCTATACAGGATAATTACGCCAATGAACCATGTAACAACTTCCATAAGATGATACACATAGAATCCTTGTGTGAGCGAAAATGCCTGTGCGAATAATACGCCAATAATTGCACTGGATATAATAATTGCAATAACGCCTTCTCCCTTTGCATACCAACATATATACGCCATAAAAAACGTCGCGAAAGAAATCATTACCCACATCATCATATAAGCTTTTGGCAAGAAGCCTAAGACATAATTACAGTAGAGATAATAGCCTGCCAACATACTGAAAAAGAACAAGAAGGTGTTGATTGAAGCCCTCAAAGGCGATTTTGAATATATAGAAATACATGTTGCCAATAAAATCCATATCGCGAATCGGCCAAAATAATTTCTAAGATCGAGTTGTTGTATCAACAATGGGAATATATTACTTGGTGAGCCATCAATCCATTTCTGTAATACGCCAAGCGCAAATCCAAACAGAATCACGCCTACGGTTACGACCATTTGCATTTTAAAAGAAACGCCTGTTTCGGGTGTTCTAATTTTTTCAAGAAATGACTTCAATTTTTCTACCTCAACTTTGCTTTTTTAATTTCCCCTGAGATAATCTTCCCACAGGGCATGATGAATCCCGATCAATGATGCTGTACATCGTGAAATAATGAGGGAAACAAAATCTATAGAGTATTATAACACATAATATACGGGAACTGGTAAACTGGTTGAAATTTTTCAAAAAACAATTTAAAGCACTGCCGTTTCTCATTGACAATAGTATCCAAAAAGCTACTAAGAACAGAAAAAGACAGTACTTGAAAACGCATACGATTCCTTGTAAGGTATGAGAAAAGGAGGGATTGCTTATGCATTATACAGGAACAATATGGAGACCGCCGTATGAAGCGGCGTCTTTGCTCTTGGAGGTAACAGCGGGCTGCACGCATCATCAATGTAAATTCTGTACGCTTTATGCAGATTTGCCGTTTGCATTCAGAATGTCCCCGATGGAGGATATCGCGTCGGATTTAAAAGAAGCACAAGAACTGTACTGCCGTTTTCCCAAACGGAAACCGTCACGTACATTTCTGACAGGTGCAAATCCGTTTGTGCTGGATTACCAGAAGCTGATGGCAATTGCCACACAGATTCATTGCTATTTTCCAGAAATGAGCAGCATTGGCTGCTTTGCGCGGGTGACAGATGTGTCACTGAAAACAGACGAAGAACTTGCCGCGCTGCACAAAGCCGGATTTGATGGATTGACCATCGGGATTGAGACGGCCGATGATGAGGCACTAGAATTGATGAAAAAAGGATATCAGGCAGCGGACATCTTAACGCAGTGCAGCCGGCTTGACAAGGCGGGAATCGGATATTATTTCTTTTATCTGACAGGTATTTGCGGTGCAGGGCGCGGGGAGACAGGCGCGCGGGCAACGGCAGCGGTCTGCAATCAGCTTCATCCAAGGATTGTCGGTGCCAATATGCTGACTGTCTATTCAGATTCTTTATTATATGAAGAAATCCAAAAGGGAAATTGGAAGGAGGAGGGCGAGACGGAAAAATATCGTGAAATGCGGACTTTGGTACAACATCTGGAAATTCCGACCGTGTTTGCGGCGCTGGGCGCGTCCAATGCATTTCAGATGTGGTATACATTGCCTGACGACAAGGAACGGCTGCTGGCATTTCTGGACGAGGTGATTCGGACGACCAATGAGGAGGAGCTGCGGCGCTACCGAGACAGCGTGCACCATTTATAATATCGTTTCGTTGTGCGCCTGATTTTCGAACGGCATGTTCCATTTCGAACTGATGCGCACAATTTGACAGTTGCCGCCGAAACAGTTCTTTACAAGTTGATATGATACGGCTAAAGCTTTAAGGAGGTGATGCATTTGCATTTTACGGGAAGGACTTGGCGTCCGCACTATGAGGCGGATTCCGTGATCATTCAGGCAACGTCCGGCTGTACCTATAATCAGTGCCGGTTCTGCAATCTTTATGCACAGACCCGTTCGGCGGAAACAGCCGCGAAAGCGGCACATGGGTCGCGCGCGGGCTTTCGTATGTCCCCAATGGAGGAGTTTGAAGCGGATTTGGCGGAAATCAAGCAGTATCAGCCAAATGCACGGCGCGTATTCTGGACAGGCGCAAATCCCTTTGCCATGAGTTATGAGAATTTGAAACTGCGCGCACTTACCACACGGGATTATTTGATCAAATGTCAGACCATGGCAATGTTTGCAAGTATCAGGGATATCAGAGACAAGGAGGTCTGGCAGCTCAAAAAACTGCGTGCGATGGGGATTAACGGTTTAAGCATCGGTACAGAGAGCGGTGATGATGCCACGCTTGCGCTGGCGGGAAAGGGATATACGGCTGCGGATATTCTCGAGCAGTGCCGTAAACTGGACGAGGCTGGAATCGAATATTATTTTGTCTATATGACAGGACTTGCAGGAAAAGGCGGCGGACGCCGCAATGCGCGAAACAGTGCAGTGCTTTTTAGCCAGTTAAATCCTTATTTTATCTCTGTGGATTCGCTTACACTATTTCCAGATACAAAGCTGTATTGCATGGCGGAGGAAGGAAGCTTTGTGCCTGCCGGAGAGAAAGAGCGCTTGCAGGAACTGCAAATTTTTATTGAGCATTTACAGATACGGACACATCTCTTTGCCAATTCGGTGTCGAACTTTTACCCGGTCACTGCGTATCTGCCAAAGGAGCAGTCGTCGGTGCTCGGTGCATTACAGCACGTCATCGACACAGTGAGCGAGGAGGAAATGACAAAATACCGCAGGTCGCTGAAAGCGCTAGGATAGGTGATGATTTTGGGCTTGTTTTTTACAGAAAGGCAGTATATAATTTTTACAACAAAAGAAAAGAAGATAAAGAGGAAAAGAAACATGAAACTTTGTATTGCAACCGCTCCATGCAGAGTCTGAGGGGACTGCATGGAGGAATCGCATCAAGCGGATATCCTCAGGCTTTGCTTCTGTTTTTCACATGACAAAAACGAAAAGGAGCAAAGAAATGAAAATTTTGAAGAATGAACTAAGAGACTTTCTGATGCTTTGGAGCACCCAGAGCATCTCCCAGCTTGGCAGCAGCATTACCGCATTTGCGCTGACATTATGGCTATATGAGAAGACAGGGTCTTCTCTAAGTACCGCCGCACTCACCATCTGTTCCTATGTGCCGTATGTGCTGATGAGCATTTTTGCGGGTGCACTGACAGACCGGTTTAACAAAAAGAAAACAATGCTGGTCTGTGATGTGTTTGCGGCAGTCTGCACAGTGGTCATATTTGTATTGTTCCGGCTGAACCGTTTGATGGTATGGCATTTATATGTATTGAATGCAGTTTCAGGATTGATGAACACAGTGCAGCAGCCGGCTTCTGAAGTTGCCATGACGATCATTATCCCTGAAAAATATTATCAGAAAACAAGCGGACTTTGTTCGCTTTCAAGGTCGATGCTGTCGATTTTAAATCCGCTGATTGCAACGGCGCTGTACGCGCTGGCAGGGCTGAACCTTGTCATTGCGGTCGATCTTGGGAGCTTTGCCATCGCATTTGTGACATTATTGTTTTTTATCAGAATCCCTGAAACAAAGGGTGCAGAAAGCGGAAGCGTCCTAAATCTTGCAAAGGGAGGGATTCAATTTCTGCGAGAGAATCCCATGATTATGACGCTGATTTTCTTTATGTCTGGTGTAAATTTGGTCGCATCTGCCTTCGATGCAACACTGCCCGGTTATGTGCTGCCCAATCCAAAGGGCGGCTCGTCGGTGCTTGGACTGGTTACATCTTGCGCCGGCATTGCCATGATTTTAGGTAGTCTTCTGGTCTCTATTCTGCCAAAACCAAAGGACAGAGTGCGGGTTATTTATTTGACGATGCTGTTTTCACTAGGTACCGAAAATTTCCTGCTGGCATTTTCCAGAGAGCCAGTTTTATGGTGTATAGGTCAGCTGATTGGTTGGATACTTGTGCCGGTTATGAGTGCGAATCTGGATGTGATTCTCAGGACAAATATTCCGGTAGATTTGCAGGGGCGTGTGTACGCCTGCCGCAACACATTTCAATTTTTTACGATTCCAATCGGATTGTTTGCCGGCGGCTTTATGGTAGACAGGGTATGCGAACCGTTTATGAGCGCGTATGGTCATTTGCCCATGTTAAACGTATTGTTTGGCGCCGGTAAAGGTTCTGGCGCGGCACTCATGATGTTTCTTCTTGGTGTGAGTGGGAGTCTGATTTGCTTACTTACTGGGAAGAAGCTAAAGAAATATCATTATAATGAAACGTGATTGGTTGAATAGGGGCAGTCTTGCCCCTATTTTAAATTTCTATAAAAAATGAACCGCAGCAAAAGTCGTGACGAATATAGAGTGAACAGGCAAGGGAGGTGATAAAAGTGAACGCAAGAGAAATTGAAAAATGTATTGATGCGTTCGGTACAGACATCTACAGATTCTGCCTAAAGCTCTGCGCGGACAAGGCAGACGCGGAGGACTTATATCAACAAACATTTCTAAAGGCGCTAGAGACTAAGTGGACACTTGACTGGGAGAGCAACCCGAAGGCATTGTTTTTCTCTCTGGCACATAATCTTTGGAAAAGCGACAGGAGAAAGCAGGCGCGGCGGAGTACGATTGCTCCTTGCAGCAATATTGATGACGAGATGGAAACGCGGCTGTGTTCCGAGGAAAGTATTGAAGAAAACTACTTTCAAAAGGAACTAATTGCAAAAGTACGGCAAATCGTGCAAGCGCTCCCTGAAAAGTTTCGCGTCCCGCTGATATTATTTTACCTTTCCGATTGTTCCATAGAGCAGATTGCGGTGATTATAAAAAAGCCGCCGGGAACCGTGAAAAGCCGATTGTTCAAGGGAAGAAGCTTAATTAAAAAAAGATTGGAGGATGCTGGTTATGAGAGATAATCAATCAAACATAGTAATAGAAGAAGTGATTCAGGCTTCTATGAAAATGACAGATGTTCCAGACCCGGAACTGAATCAGAAACTCAAAGCGGCGCTGTACCAGCAAGAAGCCGTTCTGCAAAAACAACCTGCCACACATAAAGTATCCATTTGGTATTTGCCGATGATTTTGAACCTGATCACGTTTTCTTTGCTGGGGGTCTGTGCGTTGAGCGTCATTGAAAATATTTATTTGTCTTATATGACCGCCGGTGTCTGCTTTTATGTTGGTTTGGCTGGGGTATTGCTTACACTCGTGGGCGTAAAAAGAGCAAACATCAAAGAGGAACTTGCTATCCGTATTGAGAAAAGAGGTGTATTGGCATGAAAAACAGAGACAATAACAAGCTTTTGTTTTATATCGGGATTCCCGTTATCTTCCTATTGATCATTTTGCGGTTTGTCATATCTTATATAAGAAGCGATGGCTTTAACGGTCTTTCCTTAATCCTTCCGATTCAGCTTCTTTGCGTGATGATTTTTGCATTTTGTTCCTCCGTTTTTTTTGCAGCGTGGGTCTATCAGGATTGTAAAAAGCGGGGAGACGACGCGGTACTATGGTCGATAGTGGTTTTTTTGGTGACGCCCTTTATTGGATTGCTGGTTTACTTTCTGCACCGCTCAGAAATAAAAACGATATGTCCGGCTTGCGGCCATCGTATTTCAGTAAGGGCTAACTACTGTGAAGAATGTGGAACACAAATGAAAAAGGAGGAAAATATCAATATGGAAAAACAAGGAACGCATCACATGGAATTGATTGTTGCAAATGTAGTGAGTATAGTACTCATGATCGTATGTCTGATAGGCGCTGTCATGAAAATAGCCAGTGGAAGTGGTATCAACACAGATGCTGCCTCGCGTGATCGGGTTTGGAATACAGGTATCATTCGCATGAATTATAGTTCTTCTCGGGACAATGTCTGGAAGCTGGACTTTAGAAGTGCAAGTGACGGATTCGTAAAAGAACAGACTATGACGATTGACGACGCAGACACGCAAATGCTTTACGCAGATATTTCGTGCGGTACAGTGCCGGAGGGCGCTACGCTTGTCTTGTGGCTGGTGCAGGGAGATACCGCCCAATCTGTCGATGTAACAAATCTTTCCGAACCGCTGGAATACGCGCTGAATGAATTTGAGAATGGAAAAATTCGGATTAGGCTGCAAATCAATGGTGTGGAAAATACGGTTTCGGAAATTTATATTCAATAACTGGCAAACAGTTGAAAGTTTTTCACATTATGGTATTATTCAGCGTAAAGAAAGACAACTGAACCGCAAACGCCTAGCAAAGTTTGCGGTTCCCTACTCGATTTCATATACAAAGGAGTATAAGCATGGAAACGAAAAGACTGTTGATTCGCAATTTTAACCTGCATGACATTGATGCATGTTATCAAAGCTGGGGTCAGGACAAGGCGCTTGGCAGGTATATTCTAAATTATCCTATGACAGACAGGCAGCAGATGGCAGGGCTGGTGCAGGGATTTCTTACAAATAAAGATGCATGGGTGGTATTGGACAAAAGACTCGGTGCGGTGGTCGGCTGTATAACGATTGACGTGCCGTACAGCCCGCTAAAAATTGGCGAGCTGGGCTATATTATCGGTGAAAAATACCAAAAGCAGGGTTATGCATTCGAGGCGGCCAAATGTATCCTACAGGAGTACCTGATAAACCGCGGTTTTTATCTCATTGAGGCAAAATGCAATGAGACAAACCGCGCATCGTTAAAAGTGCTAGAAAAATTAGGATTCCGCATTGAGGCAGCACTGAGGGGCAGAAGGATAGATTTGTTGTCCGGCGAACGGAATGCCCTTGTAATTGCGTCAATTACGCAGGAAGAGGCAGTCCGTTGTCTCGGGCAAGACAACTTGCAGGCATGACGTCATCAAAAAGCCATCATAAAGCTATCAAAGCACGAACAGAACGGCACAGATAACGCCGCATAGTACGAAAAAAGCAGAAATTTAATTTGTAATAATACTCATAGAACTTATATTCGAAAACTCTCTAAATGTTGCATTTAGACGAAAAAGCAGCAAATAAATGTACATTATCACTAAAATTTCACAAAAATGCACACGAAATGCATAAAAAAGCCATCCATAAGTAATATGAAGTTATTTAATCTTTACAGTTTTCGTGACGAATCCATGGAAAAGTTTATGCACAAAAAAACCAATAAAAGTTGTGTTTTTTCTGTGATTCTGGTAGAATTACATCATGGGACTGGCACTGGAAACATCTATCATATCTGTATGATTCATCCATCTTCTGAAAGCAGAGGGCTTTTGGGAGTCTTTCTGCGTGTCAGTACAACATGTTAACGGACATGGGTCATATTGCATGTCCATCTAAAAATCCAATAAGGAGGGTTATGGAAATGTTTAAACGAAAATTGTTTAAGCGTGCCCTGCCTGTCATATTGAGCGTTGCAATGATATTCCAGTCAATGCCTGCAACCGCTCTGGCAGCAGAGAACGAGATGACAGAAGTAGTTGAAACAACTGTAGAAGATTCTGGAACTGAATCGGATGCGGGTGACGAAGCAAAAGAGCCTGCAAATGAAGAGCCAGAAGCGCCTGCTGCGGAGCAGCCGGAGGCAAGTGCGCCTGCGGAGGAGACAAAGCAGGAGGAGACCGCTGCACCTGCCGAGAGCACGACGCAGGAGGAAGTGAGTGCTTCTACAGAGGAACCAAAACAGGAAGAGACAAGTGCGCCTGCTGAGAGCACAACGCAGGAGGAGACGAGTGCGCCTGTTGAGAGTACGACACCAGAGACAACAACTGCTGAGGAGGAAGCCACAGATGAAGAGTTGCAGCAGGCTGAGGCGGACGAAGTAGCTGCGGCAAAGATCATTGTAGATGAGACGCAGTTAAAGAATAATCTGATTGATGACCTCAAGTATGAAGATGGTGTGGTTTCTGGAAGTTATAATCCAGATGCGAAAAGATTTGATAATTTTGTCAACAATACATTAAAAAATGTTAACAACTCAGTAATATCTATTAAAGTTGGTGACAAGACTGATGATGAACTGAGTAAGAACCTCAAAGACAAGTTGTCATTCCAATGGAATAAGGTAGAGAAGCAGGAAGGTGCGGATGATAAGCTCACAGCGTTGCCGGCTGGCGAGACACCAAAGGACGCAGGTACATACAGATTGGTTCTGTCGTTGGCAGCAGTGGAAGGTCTTTGTACTGGGGCTGAGGCTGTCAGCATTGACTTTGAGATCAAGCAGGTAGTCTTAAAGGCAGCCGCAGATGAAAAGCCAGAAATCGGAACTAAGCTTGCAGATTTCGTAAATAGCGTTAAGGAAAATTTTACCCTTTCTGAAATTGATAACAATAATACAAAGATTGTTAAAGATGTTTTTGTCAAAGATGCCGCTGTTTCAATTAAGGATGCTATTACAGGGGCTGATATTGAGATTACAGATGCCGCAGTATTTGAGAAAGGCAGGGACTATAGTTATACATTAACAATTACTCTGAACGATGACTACGCAAAGAATTATGTAGTAGAGGACTTTGGCAATATTGTTATTGAAGTACAGGGTGATGTTCCAACAAAGATGGAAATTACCCCTTTAAAGAACATTGAGTATACTTATAGTGGTAAGGCGATAGAATTTCCAGTTGCAGGGACGGATTATGCCGTTAAGGTGACTTATAAAGATGAAGAGACAGAAGAAGATGTAGCGATTGAAAATCCTGTCATCACACCTTCTTGGCTGGATGCAGATGGAAAGGAGCTTGAAGAAGCGCCAGTTGATGCAGGCAGTTATCAGGTACTTCTTACGTATTCCGACACGACAGGAAGATATGCAGTATGTGAGAAAGCCCTTGCAATAAAAATTAATCCAGTATCTATTTATCTTCAGCATTCGCTTTCCAAGACAGAGTATGCAGACCAGACCAAGGAAGCAGATGTTCTGAAAAATGTGAAATATGAGGCAAAGAAGCAGGCTGATGATACGGATGTTGCTTTGAACGAGACCTTCTGGGGTGTCTCCTATAATGACGAACAGAAGACACAGCCCTATGAGCCTGTATTTGAGGTACAGGTGGCAAAGCTGAGTTTAAAGGATGGCAAACCTGAAAAGGATGAGACTGGAAATCCTGTCTATGGCGCATGGAGTGATAATAGTGGCAAAGCGCTGGATGGCAGTAAGATTGATGGTGTAAACCAATACAAATACAGAGTGGTATTCTCTGGTAAAAAGGGCGTGCGTTGGTCAGGCGGCATGTTGACAGGAAAGGTTGACATTAATGATCGGGGCACGAACAGTGCAGAGAATAACTACAGTGTCGATGTCTCAGAAAAGCTTAGAGGAGAAAAAGCAGTGGACATTACAGTTGCCGAAGCAGCAACTGTTACCATTGACGTATCTGCTTATGAAGGCAAGACTGAGAAAATATATGACGGAAAACCTTTTGAGGGATATGAAACCAGAAGCGGTTATAAAAAGGCGAAGGTTCCTTCGGGCGAGCTGACTTATGAGTGGTATGAGAGTATAGAAACAAAGACAACTCTCGATAGCGAAGGAAAAGAGCAGATTGAGTATGTATGGTCAGATGAGCCTGTTTATGATTGGAATATAACATATCCTGAACCATATGGGACAGAGACCACATTCTCACCTGTAAATGCAGGCGTGTATAAGCTGTTAATCTCTTATAATGACCCTACAGGTGCGAATACAGCCAGAGATGCAGAGGTAATCCATATTATCCATAGACAAAAGGTAAAGGCTGAAATCGCTACAGGTACAGAGGCGCAGGAGTTTGTGACGTATAGTGGCGTAGGAGTATCTGATTTTAAAGCTAAAATAGAAGAGACACTAGTTAAGGCAGTAAAACCTGCAAAGGAAAATAACCTGAACGAGCTCGGTGAAGCGCTTGAATGGGAATATGGCGAGTATAAGGACTATAGCTTAGAGTGGTTCATTCAGCGGAAGGACAATCTCACAGAAGGTAAGTGGATTGATGTTGGGAACGATGAGGAATTTTACGAGGGCGACGAGTACGCACTGAGCGTTGGTGTTAAGATCAATCCCAGCACTAAAAACCCTGACAATCTCTATGATGACAATTATCAGAGCTATGACAGAACAGCAGATGGCGTGGAGTATTACAAGAGTAATGTGATTCCTATTAAGGTAGAAAAAATGGGAACAACACCCATCAATATTGTGATTGATAATACCAAGATTACACAGACAACAAGACCTTATAATGGGGAAGCTTTAGCAATACCAACAGATGCAGTAGCTGTATATGATGATAAGACAGGTGCTTTGGTGACAGACATACAGTTAACTTATGTCTGGAAAAATAAAAAAGGGACAGAGTTTGATAATGCAGTTAACGCAGATGTTTATAAGTTATATGTTGGCTTTGAGGGTAATGCGAACTATGCACCACTCAAGGAGCCAGAGTTGTTTGAGACACAATTTGAGATTACTCCGCTTGAAATTGGATTTCAACCAGTTTTAAATAGTCAGATTAATGCGGGCTATTCAGCAATTGAGGAAAATGTTGCAAATTCGATGAAACTTGTGCCAATAGATGAGATCCCAGAATCAGAAATAGGGGATTTTACAATTCCGTATTGGATTAATGAAGCTGGTGTGGTGCAATCTGGTTATAAAGCGATAAAAGACTTTAGGATAACAGTAAAGACTGCTGATGGAAAATCAGTACCTAATGGTGTGTTAAAAAGCAATACATCATATTATGCAGAGGTGTATTCTGTAGACTTTAGAAGTCCATATCCATATGAGCAGAATTATAAACCTGTATACCTGAAAACAGACTTTACAGCAGAGAGAGTTGCCGGGTCTGTAAGAAAAGCAGGATATGGGGATAATGTTCCAGCGACATCTCTGAAAGATACAGTCGATGGTTTGAGCCATACGATTATGCCCAGAGAAGGGGTTGCATATACTTCAAAGGCGATAACGACAGAGGATGGTAAAACATTAAGTGGCAATTTCTTTGTATTTGAGATTCAGGCACCTCTCGAGTTTTATCAGAATGGCTCATCAAAGAGTCAGTATGTTGGTGAATCTCCTGTATTTGAAAACAGCTTAAAGGATGCAAAGGGATATCGCTTGTCCTATAACAATGGCAAGATTATAGTTGCATTTGAAGTAACAGAGGAGACTAAGACAAAGCAGAAACCTTTCCAAGTACGCTGGGAGGACGGTTTTGTTGAGGAGTATACAGTTGACTTTACCAATGCAGTATTAGAAGCAGATTTGAGAAAAGCAGTTGCGCCAAAATCAATTGCATTCAATAATCCTGCGAAAAAGATGGTGATTGGTGAGAAGCAGCAGCTGGATGTAAAGGTAACAAAGAAGCAGTTAGATGATATTATATGCCTGAGATATGAGACAGATAATGAAGATGTTCTCAGTGTGTCAGATTCAGGTGCAGTAGTTGCAATTCAGGCAGGTTCTGCGAATGTCAAGGCAATTCCATGCTATTTGGATAATGATGGCAAGAAGGTTGATATTACAGGAGCAAAGGCAGCTACAGCAAAAATTACAGTAGTAGATGTGACAGCGCCTAAGATTAAGGGTGTTGCAGTGCGTGATACATGGGCAACAGTGACATATCCGGCACTGACAGATGGATATCGCAGAGAAATCTATGTAGTAGAAGCAGCATCAAAGGTGACAGCAGACCAGATCGAGAGCCAGATCTCCAATATCGTTAACGGAGACTGGAAGAGTGCAGGTTTTGCGAGGGCTCCAATTTATACGGCATCAGAAGATATTGACAGCAAAAATATCGCGAGTGTGGAGATAGATAGTCTGAAAGCAAACACAGCTTATGTAGTTTATGTCAGAAATGTGAGTGGTGTGAGGACACTGTCAAACGGAAAGACTGTTGCATTGTCCTATAAGGGTGCAGTAAAGAACTTTAAGACTACACTTGCAGAAGTACAGGATTTAGCAATTGAATTTGAGGAAAAATATGAGGATGCATATGAATATAATGTTTGGAGAGCATCCCTTTCTGAGAAAAAAATACCTACAGTAACAAATGGATGTTTTCCTGAAAGTGCAACAAATCCGTCAGCAAATGCAGATGATCTTATTTGGCATGTACTTCCATTTGCAAAAGGCTCTGATCAGGCTAAGTACTGTGCACAGCCTAAGCTTAGCTATTATGTGACAGAGAGTGACTATTATACAACCGAGCCAACAGGTCTGTACACATTAAAAATTGGTGAGAACTATTACCAGCCGACAAAGCTTGCCAAAGTTGATAAGAAGGGTACTGTTACTTTAAGCGGAGTTGGTACTGTGTACGTTTGGGTATATGATGCTGTAACAGGTGCATATGATTATGCCAAACTTTATATAACAGCAGAACCTACGAAGTTTACGCTTGCTAAGAATGCAAAGGTTAAAGTAGGGTCCAGCATTCGTCTTGGGGATTATGCTACATATTATGATGAGGCAAACAAGAAAGTTCCCGGGGATGTCAAAGCAACATTAGTGATAGAGGATATTTCTGGTGATAAAGATAGCTTTGTGCTCTCGACAGCTGGTATTGACTATGATCCAGTTTTGGATGTTAATTATTATGACACGTATATTACAGCAAAAGAAGCAAACAAGAAGATTACGCTGAAAGTGAAAGCAACTCTTCTGGGAACCAGAGCAGCAGCATCGACAGAAGCAAGCATTACTATTACATCTAGTGCGATTGACAGTGTGAAAAACTTGAAGGTATCAGATATCGTGGATCGTTTTGCAACGTATTCATTTACATATCCTGCAAGTGCATTGAGATTGTGGGATAGAGGATATTATGATGAGGATGGTGATCTTTGGATAAGTGACACCTCTGATACTGAATCTGTAGCACAGTTGTACTTCAGAGTACAGGTACTTGATGCTGCAAAGAAAGTGGTATCTGACACATATATTAATCCATATATTGCCTATGAAAATAGTGTACGCGAGTATAATGCTAAGACAAAGACGTATACCTTTAAAGGACAACTGAAAGATCTGAACCGCAAATCAAGCTATACAATGTCTGTAACAGCAGTATATCTTGGTCAAACGCAGGATCAGACATCTAAGCCAGTGAGCAAGGGCTTTAAGACAACAGACATTCCGGCGGCATATCCGCGTGAGTATGGTGGAAGTTTTCCTGCGCTTACGGACAAGGAGTATAAGACAGCAGATGGCGGTATTGAAATTGGTATTGGAAATGGCAATACGATACTTCGCGAATATCCGGCACTGACATCAAATAATACATACACTTTGATAGCTTATCCTCAGAATCCAGAGGCAAAGAACAGGCTTACGGATACACTTACATGGAAGAGCACGAATACAAAGGTAGCTACTGTCAAGGCAAATGCGGGAAGCTATACGGCGACATTAAAGGCTTTGAGAAAGGGTACAACCCAGATTGAAGTGACATCTAAGGTTACAAAACGGATTATTGCAAGATGGACAGTATACGTCAATGCAACAGGCGAAGCAACGTATTACTATGGAGATTGGGAGCCAGACGAGGATATAAATATTGCTAATGGCATAGAATATGGCGACTTGGAGCTTCTGTCAATTGATAATCAAGTACAGGCAACGCTTGCATCTGGTGAAGGTAAGATTGCGAAGTTTGTAGCACCTGCGTATGGGGAGTATACCATTCGGTCTTCTGGTTTGGCTATGATGGTATATGCATATAATCAGAGTAATGAAAAATGGGAATCGCTTCCTCTTCGATCAACATGGACAGATGAACTTCATGAGAATGAAGTACGCTATGTTGTAGTGAAGAATTTAGGAAGTGAGAAGCCCGCTAAGATAAAAATCTGGGCGGAAGGAACTACATACAGCACATTGACGATGGACGGCTTCAAAAAGACAGACAGCAAAAAGATGACGATGGCATTTACAGCACCGGAAGACAATGTGTATACATTTACGAGAGATAATAAAACACTGATTACGACGCTAAGCCTTAAAGCAAATGAAACAGGTAAAGTTGAACTTCCTTCTGGTATTTATGAAGTATTAGTATCGAAGAGAGAACCAGTTGTTATTGACTTGTCAGGCAAGGAAAAAGAGACAATAGGAGCAGGTGCAACGAAGTGGTATGTATTTGAGGCGCCATCTGCACAGGAATATACCTTTGCGGCTACAAATGGAACATTAAAATTATACAGCGCGATTACCGATAAGCAGGCACAGGGTAAACGTACTCTTTTCCTTGAAGCAGGTAAGAAAGTTTACATCTCTGTGGAAAACGGTAGTGTAAAAGATATCACATCAGACATTACCATTAAACCGGCTGCACAGATTCTTAATGTGACAGACGATACAAAGCCAGCTACTATCAAAATGGAAAGCATGGAGGCAAACAAACCTTATTATGTACAGCTGATAATTCCGAAGGATGGTTTCTACAGAATTAAAACCACTGGAAGTGTTGCTGAGGCAGCAGCGAAAGCAGAACCCGGACTTGAAGTAAGGATTGCTACATCTACAACTGTTTCAGGAGAGTGGATAGGTACATTTTGTGAACGTAAGTTTAATAAGGGTGATATTCTGTTTGTATCAATCTCATCGGATACAGCAAACACTACAGCAGAGTTGACAGTGACAAACGTTGATCCTGTATCGCTTCCGGTAGAAAAGGTTTCTGTAGGGTCAGACTATAGCTACTTTAAGTATACAGCTAAGACAGACGGTGTGTATGTTGTCAAAGCTGAAAATGCGGATGTTAGCATGGAAATGTCAGATAACGAGCCTTCTCAAAATCAATCTTGGAGAGATTTGGGAGATTCAATCTCTGTGACGGCTGGTGATACAAAATATTTCCGTGCACGATCTGTAAAGGGTGAAGCAGTTGAGACAAAAATTACAGCAGCGAAGATTGAGGCTGAAGAATTTACTGACAAGAAAGAGGTAAAGCTTGCCAAAGATGAGACAAAATGGCTTCATTTTACAGCAACTGATGATACTTTGTATAGCTTTACAGCAACTGCAAAGCAGACAGTAGAAGGTACAGGAAGTGTATCTGTATACATAGGTGATACTTTAGATAAAGTTACTCATCTTGGAACGGATGCAGCACCAATTCAAAATCCTTATAAAGCGGGTAAGGGATTTTATCTGAAGCTTGTAGCAAATGATGGCGAGGTTACATACACTGTTGAAGCTCGTCCTGCAAATCCTGAAAATGTTACAAATAGTGAATTTACGCTTGGAAAGAGTGAAGAAAAGTGGTTTAAGTTCACTGCGCCAGCAACAGCTAAGTATAGCATAAAACTCACAGGAGATATAACAGGTGTAGATGTTGGCCAATATAATATTATAAATGGTTCCATTATAAAGTACATAGGTTCCATAGGTGAGATTAATCTTGATGCAGGTAAGACCGCATACTTCAAGGTAATAAATCGCAATACAGATGCAGAGAAAAAAGTAACCTTAACAATTAAGCAGGCAACCTTTACGACACTTGAAAATAGCAATAAAGCTACATTGACAGCAGGTGATTCTGTATGGTACAGCTTTACCGCACCAAAGGGCGGCAGATACAGTTTCAATGTTACCACATCAGACAATGCAGATGCAAACTTTGAATATTACAATGAAAAGTATGAATCAGAGACAGGTGTTGGCAATCCAGAGAATGCAGTATTGCTGAATGCAAAAGAGACAATACTGGTCAAAGTGACATTACAGAGTGCAAGCGCAGAGACAAATACGGCTGAAGTGACAACATCTGTAAAAGCAATTGACCCGAAGGACATTACTGCGGTAGCAGCTGATAAGCCTATTGAGGAAACTGTAACAGATGTTGCGAATGGCAGCTACAATTGGTATAAGCTCCAAGGAGAAGGTACTTATACTGTAACGATTAGTGATGTGACAGAAGGCGGTTCTTTCGAAGCGAAGTATGTCAAGAATACAAGTACATATTTCGAAACAATATATGGAAACTCCAAAACATTTAGCTTGGACAAGGATGATGTGTATACCATTGCCATTAAAGCAACAGGTCTTGAGAAACTTGGCTATAAGGTGAAGGTAGAGAAGAGAGATGTAAAAGAACTGTCACTTGGAGAGGCAGGAGCTATTTCAGCTTCTTTAAAGAATACAGAGACATTGCATGTAAGCTTCACGCTTCCAGAAGAAGGCAGATATGCGGTGCGCCTTGAAGGATTACCAGAAAAGGTGACTTCTACAATCACAAAAACTGACAATTTGGCATTGAATGTTATAAATAATAACAATTACTATACGTTCTATGGGCGTAAAGGTAATGCTATTACGATGAATATTCAGGTAAACTCAGAAGAAAGCGTAAGCTTCAAGGTAGTGGCAGAGACAGTTGCAACAACAGATATCAGTGCGAATGGTACTGCGGAGATAGATATATCAAAGATACCATCAGGATATATGAACTGGTATGCTTATACTGCAAGCGAGTCTGGAAAGTATGTTGTAAAAGCCTCAGATGTAGGCGCTACGGTATATTGGTATGGAACTAATGATGCGTTGGAGAACGGTTCTGCAACTTCTGAAAAAGAGAAATATTTGAGCAAAGGTGAGACATATTACTGTGCAGTATCTTACTCAGGAAAGCCAGCTGCAAATGTAGCGTTTTCAATTGCACCAGTAACAGTCAATACCATACCAGAGATAAAGGAAGGTGAAATATCTGCAAGCCTGACTGTTGAGACTGCGAAGGTAGCACCAAACGAGAAATACTATTATTCATTCACAGCACCGGAGGACGGAAGATATACTTTCAGCTTTGAGACAGAAAGTGCATATTCATTTACCACATATAAATATCGTAAGATAAATAGTGGGTATGACAATTATTATGATGGAAACTTTGAAATTCCTGTCAGTAAAGCACAGACTGTACTTTTCTCAACCTCTTATGCGGATACAGCAGATAAGGACTATACGATTAAGGTAGAGAAAATAGTTCCTATCGCCTTGACGGAAGCCGGAAAAGACGAGTCGATAACGATTGCACCTAACAGTTCCAAGTATGTATCAGTGACAACAGACAAGGCATCCGATGTCACGGTAAGTATTGCACCTGTTGAAGAGGAAGATAGCAGTACATCGGTATATTATGAAATCTATCATAATATATCTAATGGATATCGTAACGATTATGGAACTGCATATAGTTACGACGTAAAGAGATATTCATGGACACTTCCGGCAGATGAGACAGGTTTGATCATATTGAAGAACTATTCATCTGATGAGATAACAGTCAATATGCAGTATACAGTAGACGAAGAACTTACAGAAGTCAAGTTAAACGAGAACAAAGTAAAAGTGGATGCTGATAGCAGAAAAGTAGTTTATTTTACTTCTACAGAGGATGCTGTGTACAAATTTACACATTCGGGCAGTGCTCAATCAATTGAATTTAAATTGAATAATGAGACATATTATGATTGGAATGTCAATAATAGTCGCTCAAATGTGTATATAAGTAAAGGGGATACAGTATTCTTTACTCTGCGAGCAGGCTCGAATGATATAACTGACACATTGACTATAGTTCAAACAAATCAGGTGAATGAGCTAGAACTTAACAGGCAAACAGAACTTGCATTTAACGATACTAACTATGCATATATGAAAATCAGTGCTGAAACTGCTGGAAATTATTTACTTTCGTTAGATAGCTACGCTACACTGTATAAACTATATGGAAGCGGCATATATGAATGGGACGACTGGGAGAATATTGGCAGTGATTCCAAAATTGTAATGGAAATCGAGTCTAATGAGACTGTTGTTTATAAGATTCGCGGTAATAATAGCGGCAATATAACAGCAACGCTTTCCTACATGGGGAATGATGCAGTTACAGATATTTATGATGATTGTAGCTTTATATTGGACAAAGGTCAGGACAAGTACGTGAATCTGAGAGGATTGACAGAAGATAGTTACAGTGCGCTTTTTGATTTTATTATAAGTGCCAACAATAACATTAATGTCCAGTATATGCAATCATTCAGTGCTGATCCAGAAAGTATGGGTGCCGGAAAAAACATTACTTTTAGAAAGAGACTGGCCTCATATTCCTATCTTAAAATATCTGCAACAGCTGATAAAACAACTGTTAAGATTACTTCCAGTGGAGTAGATCCTCAGATTGGAAGAGAGGATAGAGAATTAAATGTTACGTATCGCTCAACTGTAGGTTATACAGATTACATTATGTGTGGTCTGAGTGCATATTATTACTTTACATTTGAATATGCAAGCCGTATTGATATCCTGAATGATAAAGGACAGGTGTTAAAGAGCATCCCATATAGTAAACAGGGTATATCATCGGCCCAATGGTTAAGTGGTAATTTTTACTATATCATCCGAGTATATAATGAGTCACAAGTGGACGAGAAGGAATGGATTGGTGTACACAGCTATAACCAGACAACAGTTACCAGTATTCCTTATAGCAGTTGGATAAGTAGCGATTATGAGCAGTATTGGTTTAACTTTACAGCACCAGAAGACGGCATGTATTCGTTTGGAGTATGGAGCGAGGAAATTGAAACACAATTATACTTATATGATAGTAATGGAGAGTTGCTGAACTATACGTGGGGAACGACTAACTGGGAGTTAAAGAAAGGTGATCAGGTTCAGGTGAGAACCGAACCAATAGGTAGTGGCGCAAGTTACCGTGTAACTATTAAGAAACGTACCATTAGTGAGGTGTCAGGTGTACCATACAGCACACTTGTACAGGATGAACAGGATTTTAGATTTACAGCACCGAAGGATGGAACCTATACTTTCTTCTCGACGTATTACAGTGAGTATGAGCAGATGGACACATGTGCAGACTTATATGACAGTCAAGGAAAGTGGTTAGAATATAATGATGATAGTGATGACTTAAATTTCCGTATTACGAAATATATGCGGGCAGGAGAGCAGATTCTGTTGAATACAAGATTATTAGAGACGAGTAATAGTGGAAGATACTACGTTCATATCGAAGAACAGACCAGTATTGAAGAATAAAATTTAATACCGAAAACTTGATACTCTTGTATAAACAATACCACCATACTGAATATCAGTATGGTGGTATTTTGTTAGTGTGTCTTGCACTATATGTTTCTAAAGGATGAATTTAAAAATGTGTTGAAGTAATAAGATTCATTAAATAACATTCACATTAATAATACAATAAAAATCAATTATCATAATTGATTGTGCCACGTTGAAGAGGACATGTATCTTATTTTTTATAAATAGAAAACGCATAAAAGCAGGGAGTCTCCATATGAAAATAATGTACAGTATTTTACTGAACTTTGAAATTTTTAACAAATGTTTGGAGAAGTCTGCCCAATGTCCAATTAAAATTACATTATTCTCATGCAAAACAATTGTTGATAGTTTAAGGAATAAAAAGTATACTATTATTAGACAAAAAAGATACAGTTAAGCGATATTCTATTCTTAAAATTGAATGATGTTGCAAGAGTCAAAAACTGAGACAGAAGGAAATAAGCACTATGAAACGAGAACACATGCAAAAGAACTAGCCAAAACCACAAGAAGTACTCCCAGTGAATACCAAAGCAAAGGACACATTTTTTAAGACTGTATATGCCTCCGAAGAGCGCCAGCGGAAACTTGCTTCCTTTCTGCTGGGAATGGAAGGAAAAGAGATTACCGTAGCCAATGTGCGTCCTGTGCTTTTTGGGAACAGAGAAAACGATCTATCTTTTGTTACTGATGCGATATTCTATGTCATGACAGAGAATCAGGCGACAGTATGCCCAAATGTTCCCTACAGGCTGCTCGAATATATCACATCAGGGCTGCGCTCCATCGTGGACAGTGAGAAGCTGCTGTACAGCAGAAAGCGCGTCTGTTTTCCGATACCCAAACTATATATGTTACAGACAGGATTGGAAAGTACTGCGGAAAGACTACCTGAGAAGGTGCAGTATGATATACGCCTGAGTGACTCCTACATGACAGTGGAGGAACAGCATAAAAACGCATTGACAGAGCCAGATCTGGAAGCAGTGGTCCATGTATATGATTTCCGCATGACCTTGAAGGAAATGTTAGAGTATATCGAATCAGGAACACAGCCAGAACGGTTTGCGCCATATCAGGGAGATCTGCTGGACTATGCACTAACAGCGAACGGAATAACTTATATACAACGCGCTGTCAAGAAAGAAAAGCAGAACCAGTATGATATGCCAGATAATGTAACCAGTGTGGCGGATTATTTAGAGCTATTGATCAAAAGAAATATATTTGTAGATTTGTTGACAGATAAGGAGGTATGTGATATGACAATGGCACAATTTTCAAGAGATGATATATTACTCTATCAGGGGCGTGAAGAGGGACGAGAAGAAGGGGAACGTATTGGAGAGCTAAGAGGAGTAATCCGCACCTATCAGAAACTGGGAATCCCGCTTGAAACAGCCAGACAGTACATCATGAAGGAATTTGGGACAAATGCAGCGGAAGCTGAGGAACTTTTGCGAACTTACTGGAAAGTATAATATTTTCCTATATACAGATTCAGATAAGTGCTGTGACAAAGTCAAATATAGGTATTGTACGAATATAGGTTAAAACAACGGTTGATAAAATAAGGAATAAAAAGTATACTATCAATATATGAATAAAATGCAGCATTTGATAGTTACAGCGTATAGTGAGGGAATTGTATTATGAAATTAAAGATTCAAAATTTTGCTAAAATAAAAGATGCAGATATTATACTTGATGGGATAACAGTCATTGCTGGAAAGAATAATACTGGAAAGAGCACAGTGGGAAAAATATTAGATTCCATGTACAATTCGACAAATAATCTGGAAACAAAGATGAGACGGGCAAGAAAGTTACGATTTCGAAATGTTTTATCCTCAAAATTAAATTATGCTGGAAATTCTGTACATTTATCGCCTGCTTTCATTGCAGAGACAGTAGATAATATTTTTGAATCAGATGACGACAACGAAGTTGCAAATATTTTAGAAGATCTTGTTGAGTATGCACTGCCAGATAATGAAATAAAAGATAGTATGAAGCTTTTAAAGGAATTGATTAGTGATTTTGAAGAAATACAATCAATTCCTGATGAAATATTTACAATGGCTATTTTATCCAATTATTTTAGGGAAATGTTTAATGGAAATATGAATAATACAGAGTATTTGGATACAATTGCCCGAATAGAAATTCAGATAAAAAGCGGAAAAAATATAATCATGTTTCACAACAATACCTGCTTTGAGTATGAGTTTGGATTTAATCCGGTTAGTTCGTCTGTTTATCTGGACAATCCTATTCTTCTTGATAAACTCAATAATACAGATGTAATGAGAATGCCTAGAAGATATCTTTCTGAACAGGAATATAATTTGTATACTAAGCTGGCTGGAGAACGAAGTTCAGTGGAGGAACGTGCAATTAATGAAATTATAAATAAAGAAAAACTTGATGAGGTATTTCAGCTGTTAAATAAGGTGATACCGGGAGAGATAACATATAATCAGAAATATGAATATAGGACAGAAAAAGGAAAAAATGGAATTGATATTCGATCGATGTCTACTGGACTCAAATCATTTGCAATTCTCAAACAACTGATAATGAATGGAAGCTTAAACGATAAAGATGCGGTTATTTTAGATGAACTAGAAATACATCTTCATCCAGAATGGCAGATGATATATGCTGAGCTTATTGTTATATTACAGCAAAAGTTTGATCTCAATTTTATTATTAATACACATAGCTCTCACTTTTTGGAGACGTTGGACTTTTATGCAGTAAAGTATGGAAGAAAAGAAATTTGTCATTACTATTTGTCTGAAGAGTCAGATGAAGAGTGCACGTTTGAAGAGGTAACACATACGCCAGAGAAGATTTATAAGCAGCTTGTTGACCCAAGTTTGCTGCTGGCACGCGAAAAAGAAAAATGGGAAGATGAACATGAGCCAGTATGATGAATTTAAGGTAATGATAGATGATTATCTAGAAAAATATGGAAAAACAGCGAACTATAGCTCATGCCTTCATGACACATCCTATAGTGATGCAGAGAATGTATACTTGTATGAAAATAGCCGCAGAGATATCGAAGTAATTAATATGGATCAAATCGCACAGGAACCGTATCGCCGTGTTCGTTTTCCAGAATCTAATAAAACAGAGGATTCGATCGCGACCAATGATGCGTTTGTAATTAGTAGTGATAATAAATGGTATTTTATTGAATTTAAAAACCAGAAACTAAATAAAACAAAGGATAGCGTATCTAAAAAGGCATATGGAAATTGATTTATGATGCTGGATATAATATATGAAATGAAAAATACAAATTATATGACCTCTTTCCAATATAACAATCCGATTGAATTTGCTAGAAAAAACGTTATTTTGATACTTGTAGTCAGTGAAGATAAAAATCCAAACGATGCGAAAAGAATTCATGACTGTATACTTGCGGGTGAAAAGTATGTGCCAGCTTTTCTGGAAAAGCTTCAAAAATATATCTATCATGATGTATTTTTACATACGCCTGCGACGCTTGAGCAATATTTTGTCAAAAAGTTTTCTGTAAAATAAATGTGGTACGCCAGTATTACAAAATATAAACTCAAAACGTTTGTGCGTCCAGTACTTTTGGGAACAGAGAAAATGATCTGTCTTTTGTTACGGATGCGATATCCTATGTGATGACAGAGAATTAGGCGACAGTATGTCCCAATGTCCCCTACAGGCTGCTCGAATATATCACAACAGGGCTGCGTTCCACCGTGGACAGTGAGAAGCTGCTGTACAGCAGAAAGCGCGTCTGTTTTCCGATACCCAAACTATATATGTTACAGACAGGATTGGAAAGTACTGCGGAAAGACTACCTGAGAAGGTACAGTATGATATTCATCTGAGTGATTCGTATCTGGCAGTGGAAGAACAATATAAGAGCGCATTAACAGAGCCAGATCTGGAAGCAGTGGTCCATGTATATGATTTCCGCATGACACTGAAAGAAATGCTGGACTACATTGAGTCAGGAATACAGCCAGAGCGGTTTGCTTCATATCAAGGAGATATGCTGGACTACGCACTGACTGCAAACGGAATAACTTATATACAGCGCGCTGCCAAGAAAGAAAAACAGAGCCCATATGTTATGCCAGCGAATGTATCCAGCGTGGCAGATTATCTTGGACTTTTGATCAAAAGAGATATTTTTGTTGATTTGTTGACAGATAAGGAGGTATGTGATATGACAATGGCACAATTTTCAAGAGATGATATATTACTTTATCAGGGAAGAGAAGAAGGAAGAGAAGAAGGAAGAGAAGAAGGAAGGGAAGAAGGAAGAGAAGAAGGCAAGAAGATAGGGGTAATCCATACTTATCAGAAACTAGGCATACCCTATGAGACAGCTAGACAATACATTATGGAAGAATTTGGCACAAACGCAGAGGAAGCCGAGAAACTTTTGCGGACTTACTGGAAAGTATAATACGGAGATATGAACAAACACAGGAGAAAATAAATACAATGAAATTAGAAAACCTACAAAAGAGCCAGCCAAAACCACAGGAAGTACTCCCAGTCAATACGAAGGCAAAGGACACATTTTTTAAGACTGTATACGCCTCCGAAGAGCGCCAGCGGAAACTTGCCTCATTTCTGCTGGGAATGGAAGGAAAAGAGATTACCGTAGCCAATGTGCGGCCAGTACTTTTCGGGAAGAGGGAGAATGAGCTGTCTTTTGTTACTGATGCAATATTCTATGTCATGACAGAGAATCAGGCGACAGTATGTCCAAATGTACCCTACAGGCTGCTCGAATATATTACATCAGGGCTGCGCTCCACCGTGGACAGCGAAAAACTGCCTGAGAAGGTACAGTATGATATACGCCTGAGTGACTCCTACATGACAGTGGAGCAACAGCATAAAAACACATTGACAGAGCCAGATCTGGAGGCAGTGGTACATGTATATGATTTCCGCATGACCTTGAAGGAAATGTTAGAGTATATCGAATCAGGAACGCAGCCAGAGCGTTTTGCTACATATCAGGGGGACCTGCTGGACTATGCACTAACAGCGAACAGAATAACTTATATACAGCGCGCTCTTAAGAAAGAAAAGCAGAACCAGTATGATATGCCAGATAATGTAACCAGTGTGGCAGATTATCTTGGACTTTTGATCAAAAGAGATATATTTGTTGATTTGTTAACAGATAAGGAGGTATGTAATATGACAATGGCACAATTCTCAAGAGATGATATATTACTCTATCAGGGGCGGGAAGAAGGAATAGAAGAAGGAAGGGAAGAGGGAATAGAAGAAGGCAAGAAGATAGGGGTAATCCATACTTATCAGAAACTAGGCATACCCTATGAGACAGCCAGACAATACATCATGGAAGAATTTGGCACCAATGCAGAGGAAGCCGAGGAACTTTTGCGCACTTACTGGAAGCTATGAAACACGGTTTCGTTCCAATTATTACACGTTTCGTTCCATTGATACAAAAAATCAGAAAAGACTGCCGATATAAACAGAAACAGGTTTATATCAGCAGTTTTTTTGCATATAAAACAAGGAGAAATAGAGAATGAACATAGCAGTCTGTGATGATGACAAAATTATATTAGAAATGCTTCAAAATATGATTATCAATACCATAGCAAACACTCAGCTAGTTATACCAAAAATGAAGCACACACAAAACGAAGAGCAAAATAAAGAATTGAATACAACAAACTTGAAAACAGAAGATTTGAATGTAAACTTGTCAACATTTTGCACTGGGGAGGTGTTATTGTCCGCGATCAAAGGCACTAAGTACATTCCAGCCAGACAGTTCGATATCATTTTTCTTGATATTCAAATGGCGGGCATCAATGGAATTGAGGCTGCGAAAGCAATTCGGGCAGTTGATGACAAGGCGGTGTTGATTTTTATAACAGCCGTCAAGGAATATGTCTTTGAAGCATTTGACGTAGCAGCATTTCACTATCTGGTCAAACCGTTCGAAGAACAGAAGTTTTCGGAGGTTTTTGTGCGGGCGCTCAAGGAAGTACAGAAGCATCAAAAAGCGGCAGAGGAGATGCTGGTGGTCAAATCAGGCAAAAACAGTGTGACCATACAAAAGAATCGTATTTATTATATCGAGAACAAAGCCAAAAAATTAGTGTTTCACACGGACAAAAAGGTTCTTGAAATCTATGCCGCCATGCTTCCCATAGAACAAGAGCTTGGCGCTGCATTTTACCGCTGTCATAGAGGATATCTGGTCAATATGGCTTATATCGAGGCGTATAGCAGGGACAGCATTACGCTGGCTAATGGAGAGACAATCTATCTGGCGAAGGAGAAATATGCTACATTTGTCAAGACCTACATGCGGTATCTTAGAAATGGGGTGCATGGCAGTGTATAATATGATGATGAATATTTTCGAATGTTTGTTCTATGTGGCACAGGGATATAGTGTGCAGTATTTGTTTGAGGGATTTATGCTGCCCAAGTGTTCTGTTTCCAGATATCAATCTATGAAATGCAATAAGTGGCTGGCGGGAAGTGTATGGATTGTGACTGAAATGATGGCAGATCTGCTGATTTCGCGCGTCAATAGAAAACCTCAGTCCACGATTATGGATATTGTGCAGAGCGGGCACTTCAAGATTGGAAAAACGCTGCTGTGTTCTATAGTATTGTATCTGTTTTGCCTGTGCTGGTATCAGGGAAAATGGCTGTTAAAGCTTTTTCTGGTCATTCAGTTTCTGTCGCTGCGCCAGCTTTCAATTTGGACAGGATTTAGTCTGAATTTGCTTGGGCAAAGAAAGCTGGCGCAGTTGGAACATGCATTTTTAGAGGGGAAGCTACAGATGACGGAGTTTGTACAGTACGCGGAACTAGCAGGATTGTGCAGTGTTGCCGTTGTGTGGCTGCTGCAATGCATGGTACTTATTTTATTTATCAGGAAAATCGTCAAGAGTTTTTGCTGCTGGGAGCCAGAACGCCTGAACAAGGAGGCAGCCATTTATCTTCTGCCGGCAGTGACGGGACTGCTGCTTGATTTGTTGCTGCGCATGATGATGATTACCATTGAGGAGGGCAGACAGGTTTTATTGTACAAACGATACCCTGTCTCATATTTTGCGATACCCGTGATTGCGATTGTACTGATGCTGGCAATTGTGTTCAGCTTCCAGAGCTGTCAGGAGATGGCAACGATTCAGCGCGCGCGGGCAGAGAAAATCGTGCTGGAAAACCAGATGATACAGATGCGGGCTTTTATCGCCGAAACGGAGCAGATGTATCGCACAATGCGTTCTGTCAGGCATGATATTAAAAATCACCTGCTGGTTTTGCGCCAGCTAATGCTTCAAAAATTTTCCGCGGCGGATATGGAGAATGAAAAAGAACAGGAAATTTGGTGTTATTTTGAAGATATATGTCACGTTGTCGGGCAGCTTGACAACCAAATTCGCACAGGTAATGCGGTGAGTGACGCCATTATCCATACCAAATTCAGTTACGCCCGCAAAGTACTTGATACAATTTGTCTGAATGCCGAAGCCTTTGCAGTGCCGGCTTCCGCTAGGCTTAAAGCTTATGATCTTGGAATTATTTTAAATAATGGGCTGGACAACGCCATTGAGGCGTGCGTGCGCCTGCACAGGCAGAAACCAGAGAGCAAGCTTTTCATTACAATCAGGTCTTTTTGTGTGAAAAATATGTTTTTCATTGAAATCGAGAACAGCTTTGATGGTGCAATACTGCTGGATAAAGACAGCGGTTTTCCCATAACAACGAAAGAGGACAAGGAGGTGCATGGAATTGGACTAAAAAATATCAGAAATTGTGCAGCAAACTATGACGGCGGCGTGGACTGCATCGTAGAGAAGGAGACATTTACGTTGTCGGTTATGGTTGCTTCTGCACCAAATAAGGACGAAGAAAAGGAGTGATCAAACAGTGAATATTTTTGGATTGGGAGGGCTTTATGGTGTGCATGGAGGATTTGGCTATAATAGTCTGGGTACTGGTTCTCTAGGCTCTGGCTATTTAGGTACTGGCTATTTGGGTACAGGTTATTTGAGTACTGGCTATTTAGGTACAGGCGGCTTAGGTACTGGCAGTTTCGGATATAACAGTGTAAACAACGCAGCCCTCAAGCATGTGAACGGTATCAACAGCGGATTTGCACAGGCTGCATCTCCTAGTTTTCAGCATGTTCTCGCAGCAAGTATCAAGGGGGAAGGCTTGGCAGCATTGCTGTCAGCACAGTATCCAGACATCAAATATCAGGTGATGGATACCTCTAAAATAGACGCTGCTCTGTGGCAGCGAAACGACTACCCTTTCGAGAGATTTTATGCGGAAAAGGCGGACACATCAGTGCTGGACTGGAAGCCGTCAGCACAGGAGCCGTCCATGACGGACACCCGTGTACAGGCAAGATTAAACGCCGCGCGCGGCAAGTATGCTGTGATAGTTCCGCCAGAGCTGGAGGAAAAGTTAGACGGCAACACCGAACTTGCGCAGGATATTTTTTGCAAAATAACAGCACTTGCTATGCAGCAGGACACTGTACCGCGCACAATTGATTCGTTTAGCATTGCGCTTGACAAAGATGGCAATATCGCCAATTATCGCTTTTCCGGCGGAGGCGGACAACTAATGTTTCCATATGGCACTTTACTGGAAAAAACCGCCGCGCAAAAGACAGGTACAGCGAAAACACTGCATCAAAAACGGCAGCATCATTTAAACGAGTAGAGGAAAAATCTTTCCGCGTCCGTGCGTAAACGAGCAGGGGAAAAACTTTCGCCAGCTTCTATTGACAAATGTTCCTTTGAACGGACGCGGAAAGGAAATGTGCTTAAAAGTCTGACTTTTGCTTCAACTGTTCCATTAGAAAGGCGATTTGCGCATCTTTTTCTGCGAGAGCCGCCTCCTTTTTGGCGATTTGTGCATCTTTTTCTGCAAGAGCCGCCTCTTTCTCTTTGATAATTGTGTCCATCTTGGCAATTTCGTTGTTCCGTTCATTGTAGCCCATTTGAAATATAGCTTCTGCAACTTCACACATCGCTGGCTTCTCCTTTCTTGTTTCGTTGATTGTCAGGTAGCGGGGATCTCCCGTGATGGCTGACAGGGTGTATAAGGTATCCTTGGTGTGCATTACGGTCTGTTTACTGTTCATTAAGTATTCAATCTGTTCTTTTTTATTATACGACTTTGCCAGAAATTTAGCAATATGTGCAAAATCAGACTGAAACAGCGCTGCCTGTTCGGGGGTCAGCGTGTGGAGACGGATTACATTCAGATGATAATTTTGGACATACCTTTTGACGCATGTATCCTCTGGCATCTCCATCAGGGCACAGATATTGTCGGGAATATTCTTTGTACCATAGTATAGTACCAGTGTAATAACTGGTTTTAATTTTTGGTCAAAATGAAGCTGCTGTACATAGGTGTTTGTGCCGTTTTGTTTATTGTGCCGCATAAATTCTTCAATTTGTTTGTCATATGCAGTGAAGTCATATCCCATAATCTTAAAGGGGGTTGTCAAATCATCTACATATTGATTCTCAATGCCCCAGATCACATAACGAATGCCGTTTCTTGTATCCTCCATACAGGTATCTCTGTAAAGACCTTTGAGCTTGCCCTGCTTGGATACAGCGCTATTGACATAAAACGGTTTTAAACACGTTTCATTCAAAAATGTAAAAAACAGCACAAAACACATTTTCTTGCAAGCACGATAGCAGCGTGCTATACTAAACCGCAGGAGGGCAATATCTAATGGCAAATATTCTGATTGTGGAGGACGAAAAAAAGATACAGGACATCATCGTTGCCTATATGAAACGGGGTGGCCACACCTGCTTTACGGCGGACGACGGCGTGGAGGCGCTGTTACTATTAAAAAATAATCCGATGGAGATTATGATTCTTGATCTAATGATGCCGCACCTTGATGGTTTTTCGGTCTGCAAACTGGTGCGGGAGATGAGTGCGATACCGATTGTCATACTGACGGCAAAAGGTGGCGAGGAGGACAAGCTCAAGGGGTATGCGTATGGCGCCGACGACTATATGACAAAGCCGTTCAGCCCCAGAGTGCTGCTTGCCAAAGTAAATGCGCTGCTGCGCCGTTTCTCGGTAAATGCGCCAGTGTCCGTCACCGCGGGAAAGATTACGATTGTCCCTTCGGCGCACGATGTCTATGTGGACGGGCAGGAAATCACACTGACACACAAAGAGTATGAGCTGCTCTCTTTTTTTATGAGCAATCCCAACCAGATTTTCTCGCGCGAGCAGCTTTTAAACCGCATTTGGGGATATGATTATGAGGGGAATACAAGGACAGTGGATACACATGTCAAGACCTTGCGTCAGAAGCTGGGCAGCGAGGGGAAACAGATTGTGACGCTGATTCGTTCCGGGTATAAATTTGAGGTGGTAAAATGAGAGAACTGCTGTCACTGCGCACTGTCCGCAGGAAAATTATGCTGATGACAAAGGCGGCGGGCATTCTGCTGATTTTGTCTTATATATTATTGTTACGGCTGCCCGTGCGGGAGGAGCTTTCGCTGCCGCTCTGGACAGCGTTTATTATTGTGTTGACGCTGGCGGTGGATTTTCTGTTGGCACATTATATCACAAAGCCTGTCACAAAACTCTGTAAACAGGCGCAGAAGATTGCAAACCTTGACTTTTCCTCTGCATGTGAATCGACTGCAAAAGACGAGTTTGGCAGCCTTGCGGAGAGTTTGAAGCAAATGTCGGAAAAGTTGCAGCACGCGCTTTGCAAACTAGAGACAGCCAATATGCAGTTGGAAAAGGAGGTAAAACAAGAGCGCCAGCTCTTAAATGAGCGGAGGGACATTGTCGAGCAGCTCTCCCATGAGATGAAAACGCCGCTGGGGGTGATACGCGCTTATGCGGAGGGATTGCAGGACGCGGCGGACGAGGAGACAAAGCAGAATTATGCGGAGGTGATCATTGCGGAAACAGAGCGCATGAGCAGGCTGGTCTCAAGCTTATTAGAGTTGTCCGCGCTGGAAAACGGCGCCGTCTGCCTTGCGCCAGAGCGGTTTGATTTTGTGGAGCTTTTCGAGACGGAGGCAGGGCGTTTGCTGATAGATGTGCCCGATGCACATTTTACGCTGGAATACGAGCTTCCCGAGCAGAAGGTTTATGTCTATGCGGACCGCGCGCGCATCGAGCAGGTTCTTGACAACCTGCTTGTCAACGCCAAGAAAAATGTAACGGAAAACGGCGTGCTGCGCTTGTCGCTTGTGCTGCAAAATGGTATTCTGCACGTCCGCATCTACAATCAGGGAAATCCGATTCCGCCAGAGCTGCTTCCGAAAATATGGGATAAATTCTGCCGCGGCACAAATGCAGCATACCGTGGTACGGGACTGGGGCTTGCGATTGCTGCGCAGGTTTTGTCCATGCATGGTTTTGATTACGGCGCAGAGAATTGCACGGAGGGCGTTTTATTTTTCTTTTCGATGCCTGTCTGTTAAAGGTCTGGTTTTCAGGAAAACAAACACGCTCGAGCATATTTCACATGAATTTCACAGCAGGCACACATGGACTTTACATGGTTTGGCTAACGTAGTAGATGGAAACGGAAAGTTTGTCATACATGCGAAGGGAGGGTGTGCAATGTTCTGGTGGATTGCAGCAGTTGCAGCAGTGGTGGTTTTGATTCCATTCAAACTCAAATTTTTGAGGTGGTGGGAGGCACGAAAGCAAAAGGAACAGCTAAGCGAACATGGAAAATGGGGTGATGACGCATGATAGAGGTAAAAGACTTGACATTTTCCTACCGCGGCAAGAAGAAAAAACAGGCGCTCAGGGGACTTACCTTCACAGTAAAAGAAGGAGAAATTTTTGGATTTTTGGGGCCAAACGGCTCGGGGAAGTCTACGACTCAGAAGCTTTTGACAGGAATTTTACGCGGATATGGTGGCTTTGTGTCACTTTTTGGGGAGGCGTTATCCGCGGCGCCGTCACCGTCTTTTTATGAAAAAATCGGCGTGCTGTTTGAATTTCCATATTTGTATACGAATCTTAGCGCCGTCGATAATTTAAAGTATTTTGCCTCTTTTTATCCGAGCCAGCGGGTGCGCAATGTGATGGAATTGTTAGAGCAGCTAGAGTTTAAGAAGGATTTTCTGACAAAACCTGTTTCTTCTTATTCAAAGGGAATGCGTCAGCGGGTCAGCATGGCGCGCGCACTGATGAACAATCCCCGCCTGCTCTTTCTCGATGAGCCGACCAGCGGTCTTGACCCGTCGGGGGCTGTGCTGTTTCGAAGGATTATCGAGGAAGAGCGTAAAAAGGGGACAACGGTTTTTCTGACAACGCACAATATGATGGATGCAGATTTGCTCTGTGACCGCGTGGCGTTTCTGTCAAACGGAGAGATCGCGGCGCTTGATACGCCGTCGAGGCTCAAGGAGAACAACAGCCGCCATCAGGTGAGGGTTGAGTATCTGTATCGTGGAAAACGGCAGGAGAGCTTGCTTGATGCAGCAGCGCTTCGCGCGGGACTGACAATTCCGCATGATGAGCTTCTGCGCATTCACTCGCAGGAACCGACGCTGGAGGAGATGTTTCTCCACTACACGGGCAGAGGGCTTTCGTGAATTGGCGGGAAAGGGGGTTTTGAGGTTGCGCGGTATTTGGGATTTGCTAAAAAAGGATTTGCAAATGATGTACGCTGGAAAATTCTTTTTGCTGGCATTTTTATCACTTGTACTATACTCGTGTTATATTAATCTGGTGTATGTAAATATAAATCAAGAGGCAATAAAGCGGTATTTGTATGATCCATCTGACCAGTACATACAAAATACTTCCTGTATCAGAGTAACTGACAGGGCGGAGCTTGAGGCTGCCTGTGCGGACAGAATGTCCGTCGGCATTGATGTGTCAGGCGATACGCCGCAAATCTATATGCTCTCCTCTGGAAAGGACACTGTTGACAGATACCGTTCCATTTGGGCGCAGGCTGTCTTGGCTGAGGCTGCACCGCATTTTAAGTATTCAGGAGTGCAGGAGAGCGTGCAAATCATAGGGCAGTTTGACAAGGAGGAGAAAAGCCGCCGTGAAATGACTGCGGAAGTGTTGTTTTTTGAGTTGTCCGCCGTGGGATTTTTGGGGCTGGCGTCTGTTTTATTCAAGGAAAAACAGATGGGCGTGCTGCGGCTTCACGGCATTATGCCAGTGTCCAAGGTGGCATTTATTTTGTCCAAAACAGGCGTGTTTTTGGGAGCGGATTTGATATTTACGGTGCTTCTGACCATGGTAAATGTTGGCGTGAGGGACAGTGCAGCCATTTTGCCAAAGCTCTTGCCGCACGCGGCGGGGTTATCTGTTTTTATGACGTTGACGGGCTTTCTGTGTGCGCTCTGGCTTTCTGACTTTAAGCAGTTTTCCTTGTTTTATCTCGTGATTGCCATTTTTGTGACAACGCCGGTCTTTCTCGTCGAACAGTCTGGCATTGCATGGGACTGGATTGTCTGGCACCCGATGTATCATTTGTTCCGCGCGGTGAAAGCCGCTTATTTCGAAACAGCGGCAGCACCGCCAAGCTATTATATAATCAGCGCTGGCGTGATGGTTTTGCTGCTGGCAGCAGTTTTTGGCGCACTGTCGCGTGAAATGGCAGCGGAAGGCTAAGGACAAGTTTTGTAGGAATTTGTATGGAAAGTATTGGTGTAAAAGGGGGAGAGGCGATGGGATTTATAAACCAGCTCAAATACCAGTTCAAAAGTATCCGCGGTGATAAACTGTGCATTATGACATTTTTGCTGCCAGTGCTAATCGGCATTGCGGTGCAGTTTTTGTCGGAGATGGATTTTCAGGAAATGGGCGAAACTATGTTTGGGTGTGTGGAAGGCACACTGCCCAAGGAGACGGAGCGATGGCTGCGGCAATATGGCAGGCTTTCTGTATATGGTACAATGGACGGGCTGCGCGCGGAGGTCAACAATCCATCGACACAGGTGATTGGCGTCATCGGTATGGGAGATGGGATAGGCACGCTGCTGGCTGGCGATGAGCTGGCGTTGTACGATTCAATTGGCAGAAGCCTGCCGCAGCTTTATGAAAACCGCGCCGCCGGTGTGCCGTTCACAGAGACAAGGATACCCGTTCCAGTAAAAACAGACGGGCTCAAATCGCTGCTGCTTGTCATGACGCTGGTGACAGCAATGTTTATGGGCTGTACGTTCAATGCGATGAATATTATCGGGGAAAAAGAGGACGGTGTCGCGCTGGTCAACCAGCTTCTGCCCATGACTGCGCGCACTTATTTATTGCAAAAGTTTCTTCTGGGATTTGTTGGCGGATTGCTGTCAACGCTCATCACTGCACTGGTTTGCGTGCGGATTGCATTGAATGAGCTGCCGCTGTTTCTGGTATTTATTTTTCTGTCCGCCTACATAGCATCGCTCTTAGGGCTGCTGATTGGCGCGGTATCGTCTGGCATGATGACTGGAATCCTTTATATCAAGATGACGCTGCTGCTGTTTCTGGCGATTCCGGTTTTATGCTATTTCCTCTTGGCAGCAGACAGCATGATGTATCCACTGTCCTATCTGTTTCCCTCGAGCGCGGCATTTTATGGAATGATGGCGCTGTTTCAGGGCCAAACGGCAGGGCTTGGGCTTTATGCAACAGTTTTGGCGGTGCATGCAGTGGTGTGGAGCGGCTTGTACCTGTATCTAAAAAGAGCGTGAGTCCTGCACAGCCTTTCTGCGCCGCTCATGTCTTTTCATGCCATTTGTCTTGTGCTGGTAGTTGTCGCACCGCCAGCGCTTTTTCCAGCCGGCGCTGCCTGCCTCAACATCAGCAAGGGCATATGCCTCAAAAGCGGTCTGCGGCCGCAGGCTGCAATATGGACAATCTGGATCACCGCAGGCTTTGTCCAGCCATTCCCCGCAGGAGGGACAAGCCCACGAATCATACTTGTAGATTTGTATGAGTGTGTTGCCGCCGCAGAATGGACAGAGGGCGTCCTTTGAGACATAGCCAAGCTGCGACCACTTAAATTGCTTTTTGCGTGCTTTTAAATAATTCTTTCTATTTTTCATAGTTATTTTTCACAGTTGTTTCCCTATTATATAAAAGTTGCTGTATCGGATTGCTACGCTGATTTTATGATAACATGTTTGATTTGCTGCGTAAAGAAATTCGATTGAAATATACTTCTAAAAAAATCCAAAAAATAATTCATAAATTGTAAAAAAAGTGTTGACAGTTTATAAATATGGTGGTATAGTATTTATTGTTCGGTGGACAACACAGAGAACAGCAAGTAAATATTTGAAAAATGCACCGCTAGCTCAGTTGGTAGAGCACCTGACTCTTAATCAGGGTGTCCAGGGTTCGAGCCCCTGGCGGTGCACTGAAAGCACTATTTTTGAAGCGTAGGCTTCGGGGATGGTGTTTTTTATTTTGTTTTTGGCGTGTTTGTCCTACAAATGAACAGCAGCATGGAGGCGATCGGCGGGCTGGTGTTTTCATTTGTAGGACAGAAATGTATTTAGACCCCCTAACTAAAAATCAGGGGGTCTAAAATCAGGATTTTTAATATCCTTTTTCGAAGAAAATGGGGTCGAGCTGGTAGATCTTGACGCCCAGCATTTTGCTTTCTGCGGCGAGCTGGCTGTAGAGTTTGGTTACGTTGTAATCGCTATGTCCCATGAATACACGCAGAAATTCTAAGTTGCCGCCGCCGACCAGATAGCTTGTCGCAAAGGTGTGACGGAGTAAATGTGCATGAAGGCGATTGATTCCAGTTTCTTTTTTTAACTTTGTAAAAAGCTCCTTGAGGGAATTTTTGCTCATTGGTCTATTGTTTCGCAATGACAGAAACAAAAAGCCAGATGGTTCTATAGCACACAGGCGCACATAATTATCTATTTCTTGAATCAAAAAGTCAGGAATCAATGTAATGCGGCTTTTACAACCCTTGCTGTCAAGTATATGCAGAATGTTTCTTTCTCGGTCAATGTTTTCATAGCGCAAGTGACGGACTTCCTGTGAACGCAGACCACAGTCAAGCATCAGATGAAAGATACAATAGTTGCGCCTTCCTTTTTTGGTCAGCATGTCAAAACAGAGGTCTATCTTTTGCACTTCATCAGCATATAGCACGATCTTGGGGTGTGAATCATCGGGAGGAAGCCGAACACCTTTTAAATAATCAATGCATAGATCGTTCTGATAACAGTATCGAAGATATGCCTTGGCAATGCGGCAGTAGCTTCGAATCGTTACATTCTTGATTTCTTTTTTTCTCAGATAAATGATAAAATCACTGTACAGCGGTGTATTGCCAAAATCCTGAAAAGAAAGCTCATTTATGCTTTTGCCGCCAACGGTTTCCAAATAATTGAAGAAGATTTTTAAATGTCCTTCATAGGAACGCAGTGTTTCAAAAGAGCAGTAGACCGACCGGCATCGTAAAAACATATTATAGGTTTGTTTTATCGTCATTCTGTTCACCTCCATTTTGCAAGTCAGTAAGAGAACTGTATTCGATAATTTCACCAGTTTCTTCATTCAGCAGCGTGAAATCATTAACATCAACAAGTTTGTATTGTTGAAGTTCACCTTGATAGATATCTGCTAGTTCTTCGGGGTTAAACTGGCGGAGTTTTTTGGCTTTGTATTGGGCAGCATGAAAAATATCGTTGTCATTAAAACGCATGAGTGCATCAAAAGCATCTTGTAAAGGGCTGTCATCGTTTAGACCACGGGTATAAATGCCAAGGGTGATCGCGGACCCAAGGACGCGTTTTTTCATAGAATCAATATTCAGCCTGCGGTTATAGTTACGGACAAGTCTTGCTTCCGCTGGTGTCATACGCATATCAATACACTTTGTACTGCACAGTGCTTTCCAGAACTTACAGAGCGGGCGGCGGGCTTTCCGCTCATTACCTGTTTTTTCAACCATGCGGAATACTTTGTCAGTAAGGTAGTCAATGATAAGCTTCCGATTGTCAAAGTATTGATAGACGCGGGCAGTTTCCCCGTGAGTTGAATAGTCCTTGAAGGGAATCAAAGTATAGCTTTTACTGTGCCTGCGCATTGTCTGATATTCTACATTGACAATCAGGTTGATTTTAGGTGTCAGTTTGTCGGCAAGTTTGATCAGCTCATCTTCACTAATCGTTATATTACCGTTTAATATTTTATGGATTTTTTCAAGATATTCTGGGTCTGTGCCGTGTTCTGCATAAAATTCAAGGCGGGCACGGAAGCGGTAGAACCAGCTTCGCCGTTCATAACACTTTTCGTACACATATTTATCATATTTGCTGATCATTCCGTACATTTCCCATATTTGAAAAAACCAAGGCTTGTAATTTTGCTCGATTACCTCACGTGTTTTTAGATATATACGAATAAACACTTTGTCCGAACGTTTGCCAAGTGCGACATAATCAATCTCATAATCTTCGGTTCCAACTTTATTTGTGACATAGGTTGCATTTTTAAGCGGTCAACACGCATTTTGTAAAAGCTGTCTGGTGCAAAAAATTTCTCGGGATTATTCAGGTAGTTCGTATGCCAGCAGTAATCAACCCGGTTTTCCTGTACATAATCAATTTCTAGCCCAAAGAAATGCACGATTGCCTTAATGTACTGATAACTGTTCTCAAAACTATCACGGACGCCATACTGCCACAGCATATAGGAACGGAGTTGAACGATACACTCACAGGTTACAGACTCACCGCCATCGGCGGCTTTGGGGACCACAGAGGCAAGGAAGATATCAAAATATTCTGGATAGCTTAGGCATATGCTGTAAAACCGTGAAAATGTCACAGAACGCAGAATCAGTCTGCGGTCAAGCTCTTTCAAATAAAAGTCACAGGAACCAGCATCTGAACCATCAGCCATGTAATCGTATTTCAATTTGAAATATTTGCGCAGCTTTAGTACATTTATATCATTGGTTTTCAGACGAAAGTCATTTTTAAACTTATAAAAGAAATAGAAAAAGAAACGCAAAAGATCTGGCTAAAATGACACCACAAGAAAGACAAGCAGAATTTTTTAATGCCTGCTGGAAGGAAGTAGAACGTAAGAAATAAGCATATTGATAAACGCGAGAGGAGAAATGGAAATGAAAATAGAATTGGATTTAAGTAGAATCATAGTATCCACGATTACAATTCTGTTAATTGTTGGCATAATAAAGTTAATACTCTGGATATTTAAAGCTATAATGAAATTCTTTGATACTTTAATTCATATACCAGCAAGACTTATAGGCTATAAAGATAATGACTGGAATGATATTGATCGAATCGTGCTACATACAAAGGCTAGAATCCAATTTCCAAGATCTCAGTTTCAACCCAATTCCATGTATTATGATGCATTTATGAGAAATCCATATAACGAGATTAATACAAAAAATATTGTCATTAACTTGTTGGAATATACAGGGTATCAGGGACCGATTCCGAATATAAAGTATATTCAGCCGCAAAATGGAATCAGTGAACATTCAACATATATCAAAGAGCAACCTGTAAATATATTCATAACAGATAATCCAGAAACGACATCTACTGATTTATTGGCATTAATTATCCATGAATGCATGTATGTCTACAGAACGTATTATAGAATTGAATATGGTGATGGATTTAATCAGGAAAATGTATCAGATATCCTTGCAGTATATTTAGGTTTTTACAATAATTTGACCAAGGCACACAAATTTTATACGAAACAGAAGGATTTAGATTATGCGTATAAAAGAATACATAAATAAAATAAGGATACAAAACAGCTTCATTGCCTGCGCATGGCTCCACTGCCTCATATCCTTATAGAGATTGATTGGTTTTATAATATCATATTTAGTATCAGATTTCAATTGAATTTGACAATTTTTGACAATTCTATTATTATTATAAATGTTACCGCCCTATACCTGGTTTCAGGAAGGGGGTGAGCCAGTGCAGGAAGTCATATCCTTTATTACATCTGTTATGGCAAAGGTAGCTGCCTATTATCTTTGCAAATGGCTTGACAAGATGTCTGACGGTAATAAGCCTGAGTAATAAGCCAGCTCTGAATGGAATAGAAAACCCCAAGTGTTCGCAGCCCTTGGGGTTTTCGCTTGAAATGAGCCAATGCATGACTCCATATCCTTTGCCTACGGCAATTATAGCATATGCAGTCTTGAATTGCAAGATACTTTGTAAGACAAATTATTTCAGATATATTAGCAGCATGGAGGCGATCGGCGGGCTGGTGTTTTCATTTGTAGGACAGAAATGTAAACTGTCCAGAGCTAATTCCAGCGTATGAGAAGCACTATTTTCCAAGTGAAATTTGATATTCATGCGGATAATAACCGAGCAGTTCTGCTGCGCGGGTTTCTTTCCCGGCATAGGTCTCAAGCCAGTTTTCATAGTCTGGGTTTTTCCAGACGGTATGATCCTCAAAGGTCACTTGTTTTAAACAAACCAGTATATAGGCTGCTTGATTTGCACCGTCATCATCGGTTTTGGGGGAATCTGCCGTTTTCCCGTCATTGTAGAGAGACCAGCCGCCGCGGTATTGTTCTGTCTCGCCGGGAAGAATATTTTCACTTGACTGGACAATGTTTTCAAAGCTGCTCTGTGCGCTGCTGTCAAGGAAATTCCAGTGGAGTTTTAAGGGCGCACCATTTTGGTCATAGGCGAGCATACAATATTGTGTTTCCGTGATAGTTTGGTCTGTATTGTTGGTGAGGATATCGTGTATATAAGGAGAGCCATCATCATAATAGAGAATATCAGCACTTTCGTGGGTGATGGACATGGGACTGCTGGCAGCGGGCATGTCTTGGCGGCTGTCATCTGCGGCAGTAGCGGGCATGTCTTGGCGGCTGTCATCTGCGGTAGCGGGTATGTCTTGACGGCTGTCATCTGCGGCTGCGGCAGAGGTCGCGAACAGACTGGCGGTGGCAAAAACAATCAGGCAGGAGGCTGCAACCATGACAGGGGTAGTCCGCTTGGTGGTCATAATCGCGGTAATCCGTTCTTCGGACGCATTTTTGCTAAAAGTGCTGATCAATGGCAGCAACCCGCTTTTCTTAGCCTCCATGCGAATCAGCATGTGTGAGTAAGTGGATTTTGATTTTTCACCAAACAGTCTGATCACACGCTCGTCGCAAGACAGCTCTATATCGCGGTTAAGAAAGAGGTACATTGCCCACACAAAAGGATTGAACCAGTGCATGCATAGAGCGGACGTTGCAATGAGCTTTGTGATCGCGTCAAAACGTTTTATATGCACACATTCGTGGGAGAGAATATAGTGCAGCTCATGAACGTTCTCCCAATCTGTATTTTTGGGCAATAAAATCACAGGGCGCAGAATGCCATAAGTCAGCGGCGTGGATATTCTGTCTGACTGGCGTATGGAGAGTCTGCGCTTTAGAGGCTGCTTTTGCAGCCATTGCGTTATATCCGTATTTTCGACAGGCAGAGCAGTCTGAAATTCAGCCTGGCAGCGCAGATACGTTATGACAAAAAAGCACGCACACAGTACCATGCCGACACACCAGATTACGGACCAGAGGGAGACAGAAGGGCGGGCTGCGGGTGGCTGCGCTAATGCTTGCAGGGTGGCAAAGCCCGTGGGTGCGATGGCAGGGACCGTGTGAACGGTCTGGGGGTTCTCCAACAAGGAGGGGGACATGCTGCGGTTCAGAAGTGTATAGACACTAAATATAGAAGGAAACGTAAACGGCAGCAGCAGCCGTATCAGCACTAATTCCCACAAAACGACAAACGTTTTCTTGGGAAGGCGGTTGATAAATATTGCCCGAAGTATCAGGGCTGCAATGATTAAGACAGCCCCGGCAAGACTCATTTCTAATAGATTCATACATCTCACCTCACTCCAAATCCTTGACAATCTGTTTTAGTTTCTCAATCTGCTGGGCAGATAATTTTTTGCGGCTCAGCAGGGCAGCAAACAGTTTATCCACGGAGCCGTCATAAATTTTGTTGATGAGTTTATCTGTTTCGGCATCTTGTACTGCTTCTTGCGGAATCAGGGCATGACACATAAAATGTGGTTCGGAGCGCGCAATGGCGCCTTTTTTGATACACCGTTTTATCAGCGTATACGTAGTGTTCATGTTCCAGCCGGTTTCTTCTTTTAGAACGTCTGATATATGCTTTGCGGTGGCGTCGCCCTCCCGCCAAAGCACGCTCATCACTTTTAATTCGGAATCAAATAGTTTTATGTCCATTGCTGTCTCTCCTTTCACACGACTACAGTAGTTTGTAAAATTATCATACTCTTTTTATGGCAGGTTGTCAATAGGACGTGATGGGTAATTTATCGTGAAAGGAACCAAACACGACAAACGCATGAGTAAATAAATTGTGAACAAATTCTTTTTTTCTGGTATAATAAAAGAAAAAGGGGGATTTTATCATGAAT